>Ga0307376_10002360_pt1 | contig 18664 bp, 17 predicted proteins | sample TR2MG_FD_202536 | JGI IMG/M metagenome (GOLD analysis project Ga0307376, IMG submission 202536) | Soil microbial communities from Risofladan, Vaasa, Finland - TR-2 | ecosystem: Environmental > Terrestrial > Soil > Coastal area > Acid sulfate soil | place: Finland: Risofladan, Vaasa | collected...
GCGCGAGGCGGTGAGGTAGCTCCCGCATCGAGTGTACCAGCGGTGAGCCCCACAGCACCTGGGGAACTCAGGAAGGTTCAGGTAATGGAATACGCACCTCGGATTCGGACAAAACGGGGGAATAAGCACAGGCACTCTCCTTAACGAAGGGATACCTGGTACTACCACTGTTTTTCCTGGTCACTTCATCGATGTGCTCAAGGTTTGGCACACTGCCTGGAGGTCAGCGGAATGAGAATCTCTACCGTCGTACCTGAATGCAGCTCACTCTCGATATGCATCGATCCGCCAAGTGACTCCAGGAGGCTCCGGGCGCTGCGAAGGCCAATGCCGCGCGAAGTATTCTGTGCTCCGTCCGGACCGTTTATTCCATTTCGGACTTCGGAAAGTCGCAACCGGTCCATCCCTTGACCGGAGTCCTTTACGGTAATCTGGAGCGTCGAAGCGTGATCGGTGGTCTCCTGCAGCGTGGCGAAAATGTCGATTTTACCGTTGGATGTGTACTTGGTGGCATTATGGAGGAGATTATTCAGGATTCGTGTCAAATCCGTCAGTGGTATGCCAACGGCAGGCAGATCGCGCGCAACATGGATCTCTATTGAAGTGCCATTGGCGGATGCAAATGTGCGATACTGCCGCGAGACTTGGTCGAGGAACGCAGTTACTTGAACTGTCAGTATCCGGCTGTCTGCTTCCTGTGCGCGCCGGCCGCCGGTCAACCGTTCCTCGGCGATCCCCAGAATGGTCGTGTAGGACTGCTGGAGCATGTCTACGTACTCACTTTGTGATTCGGAGAGCGGACTTGCACTGAGTGCTTTCAGAGTGTTCATGGCGACAGTCAGTGGCGTGCGGATATCATGATTCACTTCGTCGAACTTCTGCTGGGTCTTCGCGAGGGCGATGCTTTCGGCGACGTGTATTTCCTCGAGCTGTTCATTAAGCATCCTGCGAGCTTCCAGCTGGTTCTCGGCCAGGTGGGAGAGATGCATTTCGAATCTCGCAATTATGTAAAAGAGAACCAGGAGCCAGATGACCGAGAGCGTAAGTTGTAGTGATCGGGCGGTAATATCGCCGGCGCGGAAGTAGACGAGGGCACTCACGAGCACCGATATCAGAAACATCACGTTGATCTGGTATCTGCGTTCGGCATAGAGTCCCACGAGCAGAATGCTTCCGGCCGCAACGGAAGCCACGAACACGCTCGCCATTGCACTTACGTCGTTTGAGTTGGAGTTGCTGACATAGGAGATGATACCGAACGCAATAGTGCTGGTCCAGAATACAGTGTTGACTGCGGGCCGACTGAGTCCAGCGCGGTTCAGGAAGTAAACGACAATGATTATCGCGAGCAGACAAATCCGTGCGGCCATTAAGTACCATTGCCCGAGCACCGCGTTTATTGTGGCGAGCAAGATAGCGATTGGCCCGAACAGATAGAGCGAATGCATGAAGACTCGTCCGCGTTGAGCTCGGGGTGATTCAAAAAAATCCGTCTCAGCATCCACATACCAGTGACGTAATCGTTCTATTAGGTCGGGTCTCTCTGCATCTGCCATGTGTCTCACCGATTTTTCGATTTATTCCAGACGGTATTTTCTGATTCGCCTGAGAAGACTATCATTGTGGGAGTGTACGGTCAACGAAGTGAGGGGGTTTCTGCATGTGCCAGACAGATTGATTCTGGTAACGAGCAGCCTTCGACCTGTTCCATCAAGGTGTGACGTCGGCATAAATGTTCAGGCAGATGCGGAATTCGCGGATCAGATTAGTGGGGAAGGAACGTCGGGCGAAATGAACCGCCCGGCGCCGAACGGAGGGTTCCGGGGAACCGTCACTTATCGGTGATGTCCTCTGCCGTGAAATCGTTCGAACTCGTGACCGTGCTCGAAGGGCCCGTGGAAGTGACGTCCGCGTTCTGATCCTTCGGCGGTAACCTGTGCCTCCAATTTTCCGATCAGACGTTCGAGATACTCTGCGAGAGTCAGTTGTTCTTCCTGAGTCAGGCAGGTGAGAAATGATTCGGAATCTTCTGTCTCATCCGGGGTATCGGACGCGGCCTGGCCTGCCTCGGTCAGACGGATATCCATCACACGCCGATCTTCGGTCGACGGAGTTCGCGTTATGTAGCCCTGACGCTCAAGTTTCGCGAGCAGTTCTCCAAGCGACTGGGATCGGATATCCAGTATCGTCGCAAGTTCCTTTTGACTGATCGCCGGCTTGATTCGCAGCAGGGCAAGTATCCGCCCCTGTCCCTGGTGAGGAGTACTCATGGGACCGTGTTCTCGAAGTCCCCGCATATGGCGGCCTCTGAGCAACCAACCAAGTCGAACCAGAAGTTCGAGTAGTCTGTTTTCTTCGTCATTCATTGATTTTCCACCTGAATAAGAGAATGTATGAAGGTACCTTCTTGATGGTAAATATAAAGGTACCTTTGTATTTCGTCAAGCTACTGCTGATCAGATTCGTGGCGGGGGAGAGACTGGACGAGGTTGAAGCCCCCAACAGGACGCACCACCGCTGCGCAGAGTTGTTGCCACCTTCTTGACGATGGTGCGTCGTTCTTTCATGAGCGGTAAAAGTTTGCGATTCAGAGCTTCCACTATCTTGGGTGGTGCCAGTTCGGGTCGTCCGGCCTGAAAGGGTGGCTCCGGAGCATATTCAAAGTTTAGCTGAATACTCTGGGCTACCTCCGGCCCTGCAAGCTCGGCTATGACCGCAAGAGCAAAATCGATGCCGGCTGTCACTCCACCACCGGTGATGATCGTGCCGTCTTTGACGACTCTGGCGGAATCTGGTATCGCTCCGAACTCGGTGAGCAGGTGGCGCCACGCCCAGTGACACGCGGCATGTCTTCCGTCGAGGATGCCCGCAGCGCCGAGGAGCAGGGACCCGGTGCAGACCGAGGTGATGAAGTCTGCGGTTGCCGCAAGTCTGCGAATTGCTGCGATGTACGGTTCATCCTGCATTGCGTCTGTGCAGCCGGCTCCGCCGGGAACGCATAGCAGCGTGCAGGACTCGATAGTGCGGAGATCGGCAAGGCCGGTGAAGCGAAGGCCGTCGGCGGTAACATCGAGAGCATCGACTGATGCGACTATCACCTGGGAACTTGGCAGACGGCTGAAAAACTGATGGGGGCCGGTGAAGTCAAGGTGAGTGACTCCCTGATACAACGGAAAAACTATTGTGACTGGACGAGTCATACGGGACCTCCTGATGTTGACAGGCTGAGAATACTCCGATAGGCTCATGGCGTAAAGGACCTTTTTCCCTCGAAAAGAGCCATGCAGAGAACTATCGGTTTCTTCATTTTTCCGGGCTTTCAACTCCTCGATCTCACGGGACCACTTACAGTCTTTCATACCGCAGGGATTTTCTCGCCACAAAATGACTATTCTCTTCGTATTTTGTCGCTGACCGGCGGGCCGATCGCGAGCACTTCCGGAGTTCCGATTCCGACTGTGCCTCCGACTGATCGATTGCTGGATACACTGATAATCGCGGGGGGGAGTGGATCGCGAATCGCTGCGGCAGATCCCGTGTGTCTCTCAGTGGTGCAAAGGCTCGCCCATAGATCGCGGCGGATAGCCAGTGTTTGTACTGGAGCATTCATTCTTGCTGCTTCAGGGCTCCTTGATGGGTTCCGTGCCACGACGCATTGGCGTGCTGCAGCCGAGCTTCGCCGACAGTATCCGAATGTGGACGTTGATAGCGAGCGGATCTACATCAAGCAGGGAAGAGTGTGGACTTCGGCTGGCATCACCGCGGGAATAGACCTTGCACTTGCTCTTCTTGAGGACGATCTTGGGATCGAGATTTCGCGGGCTGTGGCCCAGGAGATGGTCGTCTATCACCGGAGGTCGGGCGGCCAATCCCAATTCTCGGCGCTCCAGGACCTGGATCTGAGCTCAGACCGCATGCGCCGCGCGCTCTCCTTCATTCGCGATCATCTTTCAGAAGAGCTCTCAGTGCGTCGGATCGCCGAAGAGGTGTGTCTGAGCGAACGACAGTTTGGCAGAGCTTTTCGCGAAGAGACCGGGGAGACTCCCGCAAAAGCCGTTGAGCGACTGAGGACCGAAGTCGCACGAGCCCTCGTCGAGTCGAGTTCCGAACCCATTGAAGAGATTGCGCGGCAGGCGGGATTCATTGATCCTGAGCGGATGCGTCGAGCATTTCTTCGACTCCTTGGCCATCCGCCCCAGGCGCTCAGGCGAGCGGCACGATCATCCGATCGGCGCTGACTTGACATTGCAGCCACTCGTCTTCAATGATGGAGCCATAGTGACATCGCAACAACGTTTCGGTATTTCGCGCAGGGCATAGGCGAAGCCGTGACGGAGTCTGAAGTCGACCTTCACGAAGCAGGTGCGAAGAAGATGCTTGCCAATTTGACCTTTGCTCAGGATCTCCTGTCGGTTGTCTCCGGCGTCGCTGTCGGGTTCACGCTCGGCCTCATCGGTGGCGGCGGATCAATTCTTGCCGTACCGCTTCTGCTCTATCTGGTTGGTTATCCGGATCCGCATGTGGTCATTGGCACTACGGCGCTTGCGGTGTCGATCAATGCGTACCTGAACCTCATTCCGCACGCGCGGGCCGGCAATGTGCGCTGGAAAGAGGCGGTGATCTTTGCCATTGTCGGTGCGTTGGCGGCGTTTGGCGGATCCTCCCTCGGCAAAGCGGTTGACGGAAAGAAGCTCCTGTTCCTGTTCGCAATTCTCATGCTCGTCGTTGCCGTCCTCATGGTGGTGCGCCGGACGCCAAAGGCCGGTCAGGACGGAGGCCAGCCGAAGCAGTTCTCACTTCCAAAGCTCCTGGTTTCCGCAGGCTTGGTCGGCCTGCTCGCGGGCTTTTTCGGAATCGGCGGTGGCTTTCTGATTGTCCCCGGCCTGGTCTTTGCGACGGGCATGCCGATGCTTGCCGCGATTGGCACTTCACTCTTCTCGGTTGGAACATTCGGCCTGACCACCGCAATCAACTACGCGCGCTCAGGTCTGCTCGACTGGATAGTTGCCGTTCTCTACATAGCTGGCGGAATCGCCGGAGGATACGCTGGGGCACGGGTGGCAACCCATCTCGGAGCAAACGGAAAAGGGACGCTCAACGTGATTTTCGCCCTGCTTGTCGGAGCGGTTGCGATCTACATGATCGTGAAGAATCTGTCGGCATTCTAGTCGCGGGACAGGCGGCTACGCTTCCATGAGACTCTTCAGGAAGGCGAGTCCTTCGCGGGCAAGCGCATCCGCAGATGGGAATAGTGGCCGCCAGACCGCAGCCGCCCGCGCAATCTCCTTCACTTCCGTGGAAAATGATTCGATTACCATCGCACCATCGTAGTTGATCTTCTTGAGGGCCGTAGCAATTTCCTTCCAGGGGAGATGTCCTGTACCGGGTGTGCCGCGATCATTTTCGTTCGCATGCACGTGCACAAGTGCACTCCCTGCCATTTTGATTGCGTCGCCAGGATTCTTCTCCTCGATATTCGCGTGAAAGGTATCCATCATCACCCTTACATTGGGGCTCGAGACCATATTCATGAGTTCAATTGCCTGGTCGGTAAGATTGATGAAGCTGGTCTCGAACCGGTTAAGCGGTTCGATTGCCAGAGTGATACCGCAGTCTTGCGCGTAGCGGGCCACCTCCTTCAGGTTCCTTGAGCACCGTTCCAGATCGCGCAAACGTTGCTCCGGTGTGGCAGACCACTGCCGGCCGACGGCTGCGTAGATTGGCCCCGCTAGAGTCGGTGCTCCCAGTTTAGCCGCAGCCCCGACACAATGCTTCAGATAGTCTACACCGTTCTTCTGGATTGCAGGGTCTTCATGCGAGGGGTCACGGGTGGGGCCCATAATCGCGCACACTGAAGCATTCACCCCCGCACGCCTGAATGCTTCGGCGGCCTTATCGTAGTCGATGTCGTCCACGCCCTCGATCGGAATTTCAACGACATCGTATCCAAACGATCTGCCTTTTTCGATTAGTGGGAGATCCCGCGTAGTGAATGGCGATACCCAGAGGAATGTGTTGATGCCGAACTTAATCATAGTCTCACCTCAATAGGATCTGTTTTTTTTGAACAGTGGTTTCTCAATCCCGCGACCGAGTCGCGGTAGCGTACGCCATCATGAGCAACAGAAGAATGGCCCCTTCGACCGCCATCTGTCCCCCTCCGGATACCTGAAACAGAGTTAATACTGCCGCAATCAACGTCAGGAGCAGCGCTCCGGCGATGGTTCCGATGTAGCTCCCGGAGCCTCCGAGAATTGAGGTCCCACCCATCACGACTGCGGCTATTGAAAGCAGTGAGTAGGAGTCGCCCATGCCGAGGTAACTGTTACCAGTGAAGCCGATGAGAAGGATTCCGGTGAAGCCACTCAAGACCGCCGAAAGCACGTACACGCCCAGGGTCAGGAGCTTTGCGTTGTATCCGGCATAGACAGTCGCCTTCGGGCTCGATCCCAGGAACTGAACCTTTTTTCCGTAAGTTGTCCGGCTCATGAGAAATATGACCAACAGCGAGATCACAATCCAGCTTTGCAGAATGCCATTGATTCCGAGCAGTCCCGGTTTGACCACCCAGGACTGAAACCCCGGGTCACGCACCTCGTGCGGCGAGCCGTTGGTCACCAGAAGTGCTGTCCCCCTTGCTATTGTCAAGGTGGCGAGTGTCATGATCAACGGCGGGATTTTGATGATGCCGATGCCGATCCCGTTCAGCACACCGAACGCTGCGCCAACCAGGAGACCTAGCATGACCGCGGCGGGAAATGGAAAGTGCGCCGCAAATGAGGTCTGTGTCGCGACTACCGCGGAAAGCGTGATGAGGGAACCCACCGAGAGATCTATGCCACCGGAAACTATGACCAGGGTCTGTCCGGCTGCGACGATTCCCAGCAGGCCGGCGAATTGAACGATGTAGAGGAAATGATCGACAGTTCCGTAGCCTGCCACGGCGAGACTTACCACAAGCCAGCAACCGACGAAGAGCATATAGGGTACCAACAGCCTGAACATATTGCGCCGCAGGACAGTCTGTGCTCCGTTCACTTCACACCTTCTCTCGATTCGCCATGACACTGAGCGTGACGGCGGCAAGCAGAATCAATCCTTCAGCGATGTCCTGATAATGACTCGAGACTCCCAGGAAGAAGAGGATGTTCACAAGCACGCCCAGTACGAGCGCGCCGGCAACTGCTCCTCTCATCGTCCCCACGCCCCCCATGAAACTTGCACCACCAAGAACCGTTCCGGCGATTGAGCTCAATGTGTACGCGTTTCCTATCGTGGCGTCTCCGGTCATGGTTTTTCCCGCGACCACAATTCCAGCTATCGAGGCAAGGACCGCGCTGCCCACGTAGGCTGCAATCTTCGCCCGCTCCACGGAAATTCCTGAGGCGAACGCGCTGAATGGATTCCCCCCGGTCGCGTATATGAGATTTCCTATCTTCGAGCTCTTCACGAACTTCCAGATGAGCATGACCGCGAACAGGATGAGTAACGAATTGGGGAGAAGCAGTGGCTGAGTGATAACCATGTTTCCGAGGGTCTCCTCCTTGATTCCCATAGGTTGCGGCAGTATTACCAGGGCGAGCCCTCCTATAATCATGGAGGATGCTAACGTCACTACGATTCCCGGAATCCTGACATAGGCAACAATCAATCCCGCGAACAGTCCGAACAGGGCAGCAACAAGTACTGCAAGCAGCAGTGAAAACATGTGAAGCGTCCCCATCGTGCTGGCAACAATCACCGTTGTCAGGCAGACCATCGCGCCAACCGACATATCGATCTCCCGAACTATGACGACCATTGTCTGTGCCATAACTGCGAGTGCGAGCGTCACCAACTGGAGAGAGAGATTGTTGATCCCACGGAGAGTCAGAATTCGGGGATTCAGGATAATGTTCACCGTGAGCACGATTGCGGCCGGGACGAATGCAAGTGGTGTCACGGCGGCGATCCGCCGCAGACGATCAGAAATCGCCATCTTTACCTTCCCGCCCGCCGTGGCTGAACGAAGCAGCAAGGATGCTGTGTTCCGAAATCTCCGCCGCGCTCAGCTCTTTCGAGATACGCCTTTCGAACATGACCAGCACGCTGTCGCACAATCCGACGAGTTCGATCATCTCGTTAGTCGCGATAATGATACCGACTCCTTCCTTCGCAAGTTCCCTCAGCAGGGTGTAGATTTCGAATTTCGTGCTCACGTCGATTCCACGCGTCGGCTCTATAAGGAGGAATATCCCAAAGTGGCGCGCCAGCCAGCGGCCCACGGCGACCTTCTGCTGATTTCCACCGCTCAACCTTCGGACAGAATCCTTTACCGAAGGAAACCTGATATCCATCTTCTTCACGAGTGAATCCACAAGAGCTCGCACTCGGGCAGGAGAGAGAACCCCAAAACGGGTGCACTCCTCGAAGGAGCATGCGATCATGTTCTCCTCGACGGTGCGGTCGATGAATAGTCCTTCCGATTTCCGGTCTTCCGGCACGAGCGCAATTCCTGAACGAAGCGCATCGCGGGGGCTGCGGAGGATCGTACTCACTCCGTCGATCTCCGTCGTTCCGTCTGTCACTGTTTTCATTCCAAACAGGCTCTCAACAAGTTCCACCTGACCGTGTCCCTGCAGGCCGCCGACGCCGAGTATCTCTCCACTCCGAAGTTGAAAACTCACCTCCCGAATCCCGTTTCTGGTGGAGAGTCCCTTCACGCTCAGTAGCGTCCTGCTTGAACTCAGGTTGTGATTCTTCGGTGGAAATCCCTGACTCATTTCCCGACCCGTCATCCGGGTTATGATCAGACGCTCATCCAGACTTGCAGTCTTCTCTTCGAAGACTACGCAGCCATCTTTCATGATGCTGCAGAACTCACTGAACTGAAAGACTTCTTTCATGCGGTGAGAGACAAAGACGACCGAACAATCTCTGGCAAGAAGCTTCTGCACGATTCCGTGCAGGATACCAACCTCTTTGTCGTCCAGTGTCGAAGTTGCCTCATCGAGAATGAGCAGTTGGGGATTGTAGGATAGAGCCTTCAGTATTTCGACAAGTTGCTTTTCCGAAAGGCTCAACTTCGACACGAGCGTGTCTGGTTGAAAAGACAAACCCATTGACTGGATCAGCGCTGATGATTGGCGGTTCAACTCTTTTCGGTGAATCGTTCCAAGGGGCGTGTAGAACTCGTGCCCGAGCCAGATGTTCTGCGCGACTGTCATTGTGTCGACAAGTGTCAATTCCTGGTGCACTGCGACGATTCCGCGGGACTGTGCCTCTCGGGGAGTGTGAATATCGATCGGTTGGCCCTGCCACAGCAGATGCCCGCGAGTCGGGCGAACCAGGCCGGTTATCATCTTTATTACTGTGCTCTTTCCTGCGCCGTTTTCTCCGATAAGTGCGTGAACTCTTCCACCCTCAAAGCTGAGATTGATGTCCTGTGCGGCCTGAGTTGGACCATAGGTCTTGGTCAGATCCACGGTTGCTAACAACGTTTGTTTCAAAGCCCGCCGTCTTGTGTGTGTGTAGCTGGAGCGAGAGCTGCCCGACGCCCGGTTGGCCTGAGCAGCTCGTCCCATTTGAATTGTTACTGTGCGCTCATCGCCTGTGAAATTATCTTGTCGATTTCAGCCGCCGGCAGCCAGTTGATCGGCCAGTAGTCGTCCGGCATATCCATAACAACGGTGTCTGCAACCGTTTTGTCCGTGGTGATTACCAGCGGAATGCTGATCTTCTTGGGAACCGGTTGTCCCTTCGCCGCACGTTTTGCGACTTCCAGAGCAATCTGTACGTCGAAGTTCGGTTGTACTGGTGCAATCGATGAGAAGCCATTTGGCTGATTCTTGATCCACAATTTCATGAAACCATTGTAGGCTTCGCCAACCATTGGAACCAGCGGCCTTCCTGCCTTCTGGAACTCGATCATCGCCGCAGCTGTCATTGCGCCACCCTGTGACCAGACTCCATCGATCTGAGGATAAGCTGCCAGCCAGCTCGCAACGACCGGTTGAGCCTTCGCCTGGTCCCAGTCGGCGTTTGCTGACGCCAGGATCTTTATTTCAGGATGCTTGTCGAAGACCTCTTTCGCGCCTCCCCAGCGTCCGTTGTTATCTGCATTTCCCGCGACTCCGTTCAGAACGACAATCTTGCCGCCCTTTGCGCCCAGCTGGTCCACAAGCCACTGAGCGGTGACCCGTCCCCACTGCAGCTGATCGACGTAGATCTGGCAGGTCAGATTGTTCGAGGTTACATAGTGGTCTGCCGTGACGACCGGGATTCCCGCCTTGACTGCGTCTTCGAGCACCCGATTCTCCGCAGTGTCGGAGGCGGCCATGACAACGATAGCACTGACACGTTTGTCAACCATATCGTTAATCTGGGCGATCTGCTTCTCGACGTTTGCGTCCGCGTTCGCAACGATCAGACTCTCGATCTCAGAATCTTCGGCAGCCGCTTTTTCAATACTTGCAAAGCACTGGTTGTTCCATGAGTTACCGGTAAAGAAGCCGGCGAAACCGATGACGATTCCTTTGTTTGCAGCAGGCGCGGTTGCCTTCTCGCTATTTCCGCCGCCGTATGCCATTGTGGCCGCAACAAGAACGGTCAGTAATAGAAACACTGTCTTCTTCATAGAGAACCACTCCTTCGATCGATTTTCTGATCCAAGAGAAATGCCATTTGTTCGCCAGGTCATGTCGGCGTGGCGAACGCCCTGACGATTATTTAACAACGGTTTCGTGGCTTTTTATTGGCTTAAACTCTGTGATTTTTGTACTATTGCGTCAAAACGTGATTTCTATCGATCGACAATTACGCAATATACTTCGAGTGAAGGATGTTAGGCGGAATGGAAGTTCAATTTCTAGTAGCCGGCTCGATACTGGCGCGGTGTCAATCCGATGTGCTTCTTGAACTGCCGGGAAAATGCGCTCTGATCGTAGAATCCGCAATCCATTGCGATACTTGAAAGTGAGCGATCCGTGAGGCGCAGGTGGTCACACGCCTTCAGAACGCGCAACTTCATCAACATGTCCCTCGGTGTCGTACCCAGCTTCGACTTGAAGACACGCTGCAGTTTCCGAGAGGACATTCCGGAGATCGCGGCAAGCTCGCTCGGGTGGATACTGTCGAGATAGTGTTCGTCAAGATAGCTGATGATACTCGAGAGCTTCTTGTCCTCGAAGAATTTCGGATGGCTTCGATCGAACTTCTGGATTACGCCCATGACACCGATCGCCTTTCCGTCGTTCGACATGAGCGGGAACTTAGTGGTGAAAAACCAGTCGGGAACTCCCTTATCATCGAGGAAGAGCTCAACCTGGCGTACAAGTGGCTCCTTATTCCGAACAACCCTCTCATCATCCCATCGATATTTCTGGGCGAGACTCCTCGGGAGAAAATCGAAATCCGTCTTTCCGATCATGTCCTCGGATCTTTCGAACCCGTAGTGTCGTACAAGTTGGTGATTTGCGAACAGAATTCTCCCTTTGCGATCCTTCGCAAAGAAGAAGACTGAATCCACAAAATCAAAAAGAGTCTGAAAGCCGACTGCCGGATCAATGCTCGAGAGCAGCGTTTTCTGGAGCAACGGTACCAGTGATTCTTGCGCGTCTTCCATCGCCATAGTGTCGCATACCTACAATTCCTCGGTCAATTCAAACAAGACGTCAGGTGATTCCCAATCATACACTTGATTTCGCGACCACCATTCAGGAGGGCCAGATGAAATCAACTGACAGGATCAACATTGCTATCGTTGGACTTGAGTTCGGCGCGGAGTTCATCCCGATCTACATGGCAGATCCACGTGCAAACATGTATGCTGTTTGCCAGCGGACCAGAGCTCACCTCGACAAAGTTGGAGATGCTTTCGGCGTCGATATACGGCACACCGACTACGAAGAACTGCTCAAGGACGAGGCGATAGACGCCATTCATATCAACACACCTCCTTTCATGCACGCGGAACAGGTAATTGCGGGTCTCGAGGCGGGAAAACATGTTGCGTGCACAATTCCAATGGCCCTTTCGGTGGATGATTGCAGGCGGATTGTCGAGACCGCCAGAAGAACCGGCAAGAAGTACATGATGATGGAGACGGTTGTCTACAGCCGGGAGTTTCTCTTTGTGAAGGATCTTTACGAGAAGAACGAACTCGGGAGGGTCCAGTTCTACCGATCATCACATCAGCAGGAGATGCACGGATGGCCAGCCTACTGGGAGGGACTCCCTCCCATGTACAACGCCACCCACGCCATCTCGCCAACGCTGGCGCTCCGCCGCGATCAGGCAGAATGGGTAGAATGCGTCGGTTCCGGCAGAATTGACCCGGACATGATTCCGAACTATGGCTCTCCGTTTGCAATAGAGAGTGCCCATATTCAGTTCAAGGATACCGATGTGTGTGCGGAGGTGACTCGATCGCTGTTCAACACGGCGCGGCAATATCGGGAAAGTTTCGACGTGTATGGATCAAAGAAAACCTTCGAGTGGACCCAGATCGAGGGGGAGGGGCACGTTATTCACACCGGAGAATCTCCGGAACGGGTGAAGATACCGGACTATGCACACCTGCTTCCTGAGTCACTTCAGCCATTCACCCGCGGGGGAGTCTACAACGCCAAAGAGAATGTGCATCGCTCCTTCGTGCAGGGCGGCGGTCATGGCGGCTCACACCCGCACCTGGTGCATGAGTTCCTCTCCGCGATTGCCGAAGGGCGTGAGCCTTACCCCAACGCGCGGCAGGCGGCAAATATAACCTGTGCGGGGATCCTCTCCCATGCGTCGGCAATGTCAGGTGGCTCGAAGATCTACCTTCCTGATTTTTCGATCTGGAAATAAGAAACCGGGCCGGGTAACCACGCTCTGATATAGACTTCGACGCCCGTCGGCTCCGGGGCGGCTGCATACTCGCACGCCCCGTTCCTGTCGGCACCGTCGCCGATCGTCAGTTCACCGTTCTTTTCGACTCGCCCCGGAAACCTATAGAGTGCGGGGCGTCTCAATTGCCGCCCCATATTAATCCGTCGTAATTATATCGATTGTGCGAACTGCGGTTTCACGCTAATATGGAATGACTCATACCTATGAGCCGGAGCGCCATGAAGAAGTACGAGACGGTGATGACCTGGCTAAAAGAGAATATTGAGGCTGGCCGCATTCTTCCGGGCGAAAAGCTGCCGACTGAACCGGAACTGATGAGCAGATTCGGCGTTTCGAGGAACTCTGTTAGGCAGGCACTGGGTGAACTATCCCGTCAAAAGTTCGTCGAAAGCCGACATGGAATTGGAACCTTCTGCATCAGGCGGACGAGCAACCGCTCGATGCTCGTCGGGTTGGTCTGTCTGCGAGTTAACTCCTATATTTTCCCGCGAATCATCCAGGGCTGCAACCGGGTGGTTCAGAAGAACGGATTTACACTCCTCATAAATGAATCATGGTACGATGCCGCACAGGAACGCCGGATGCTGCTCGCACTGCGGGAAAAGCAGGTTGACGGCATCATCCTGACACCGGTGGAAGCTGACGGGGCGACGTCCAACGCCGGATTGGTGAAGGAAATAGAGGAGTCAGGTATTGCGGTGGTGCTCCTCGACAACGAATACGCGGGGTACAATTTCTCCAGCGTTATCCTGGATGATCACGGCGCCGGACGAACGGCGGCCCAATATCTGTGGGACCGTGGACACCGCGACATCGGCATGATCTTCAGCAGGAATTACCGACCCAAAGTGCTCCGCAAGGACGGGGCCCTAGAGTATCTTCGCGAGAAGCAGATCACGGTTCGGCCCGAGTGGATTGTCGGAATCGAAGGCCAGGTATCGCCATTTCGGACCTACGGGCAGATTCGGGAATTGTTTCACATGAAAGCGGCTGTTCCAACCGCCGTAATTTGTTCGAGCGACGACGAGGCACTCATGCTGATCCGGCAGGCAAAGAGGGCGGGAATCAATGTGCCAGATGACTTATCGGTCATTTCGTTTGACAACTCCGATCTTGCTCGTTTCTCACACCCGAGGCTCACTTCCATGGATCATCCGAGCGACTATATGGGTGAACTTGCAGCAACCACTCTCCTGAACCGGGTCTATCACGCCGAGACTCTCGTCCGAACACGGTCGGTCATTGATTCGGCGGTGGTGAACCGGGACTCGGTTCTGGGTTTGCCCCCTGCCTGATTTGCCGCCTTCTATGGAATTCACGGATGATTTCGAAGAGGCTGTCCTGCCCGTCTATCGCTGGTTCTTCGATGTAGCTCCCTTTGACAGCAATCGTCGGTCGAAGACCCTTTTCCGCTATTTCCGGCATGAATCTGCTGTTAGCAGCTAACAGTTTTCCGGTCATCTCTCGCATCCGAGGCAGGTCGAGGGTTGCCGAGGTGAGCGGATCTACCGCAATTGCCGCAAAGACGAGTTCCGGATCGGATGACATGATGGCGTCGAGTGTCAGTCGCTGGGAGATGACGTTGGTCATGGTAAGTGCAGCAAGCTGTGGTGGCAGTGGTGCCAGCTGTGGCGCGACAAGCCCGTAGGCCCCAGTTTCAACAGGAATCTCGACGCAACAGTCACGCGGAAGGTTGGGGAGACTTCCATCTCGATTCATCACGTTGCCAACGAACCGGTATGCGCTTCCCGTTTCCAGGGCACCAATTATCCGCGCACCGTAGTCGTCGCTAGGTTCTGGGAGCTTTCCCTCTTCGAACTGGAGATAATCGAGTTGTCCGATCTGGCGCTGAACGAACTGCGCGTACTTGTGAAAGGCACCCTTTGCGCCCGAGTAGCCTTCCACTGAGCAGTACCTTTGGAGTAGTACTTCGTCACTTCGAAACCACGGGAAAAAATCAGAGAGATGGCCGGATGTTTCAGTCACAAAGTAACCGAACTGCTGCATCACTTCAAAGCGAACGCGTTCCGAAGTGAGGAAGGCGGGTTCTGCAAGGTTTTTTCGGAACAGGGAGTACCTCTCTTCACCGTCCTGTCGGATCGACAACGCCCAGCACATGTGGTTGATGCCTGCAAAGTCAACATCAAGCTCGCCAGGTTTGCAGCCGAGACAGGCTGCAATTGTTCTGCGAGTGGCCTCGGCGCCTCCGCAGAGTCCGACCGCCCTGCGAAGCCCGAATGCATCGGCCGCCATCATAGTCACCGCCATTGGATTGGTGTAGCTCAGGTAGAGGGCGTCGGGACATAGACGGTTGATGTCGGCAGCCAGCTCCCGCAAGACGGCCGCATTGCGGAGCGCCTTCATTATGCCGGTTGGACCTGCCGAATCACCTATGCAGAGGTCCAGCCCGTATTTGGAGGCGATTCGGTAGTCTGCATCAAACGCCGGAAAGCCACCGACGTCGAACAGCCCGATTACATAATTCGCTTTTTGGAGCGCTTCGCTTCGGTCCGTTGTTGAAACAATCCGAACTGCCAGGTGGTTGAAATCAACCACGCGCGCCGCGTATTGGGAAACAACGCGGAGGTGATCCATGTGTGGGGCCATAAGCCTGATCTCGGAAGAGTGAAGCTCCTCAACCGAGAGGAGATCATCAAGAAGCTTCTTTCCGTGTGAAAAACTCCCGGCACCGATGATTGCTATGACAGGGGATCTCGGTTTCATAGTGGAATCCATTATACAACGATGTGGCAATGCCTTTCAGGTTGACAGAGTAACCCAACAGTGTTATGATCGGGTAAACACTCATCAGCATGAGTCATTGGTATGACTCAATATAGTTGGTTTGCGGATTCACCGCATGGGAGGAGAGAGCATGAGAATCGGTTTCCATACCGACGCGTTCAACTCTGCGGTATTCAGCTTCGAAAAAGCATTGATCTGGGCGCAAGAGAATCAGGTTTCCCGAATCGAATGCGGAGTACTCGAAGGTGTCTCCTGGATCCACGGACTGGGATACTTTCCCCATATTTCGCTCGTCGAGGATCCGCTACGCCTGCGCGAAAAAATGCAAAAGTACGGGGTTGTTTTCTCGCAAGTCGATGCAGCCTACCCTCTGTCAGGCGTCGATGGACCGACCTACGGCGTGCCCTACATCTTGAAGACTATTCCCTGGGCGAAGCTTGCCGGTTGCCCCAATATCGCTACGACTGACGGGTTGCACAGGCCCGAGGGCATGACCGATCGAGAAGCGCTCGAGGCGATGAAGCGGAGTTATGGAACCATAGTTGAAGCCGCAGAGGGGTACGGAATCAACATCAACATTGAGATTCATGGCTACTTCACGACCAACCCGGACATGATTGAGAAGATGCTGGATTTTTGTGACAGCAGTTACTTCGGATTGAACTTTGATACCGGAAACTCGTTCATTGCCGGCCAGGATCCTGTCGCCTTCATTCGCCGTTTCATTGACCGCGTGAAACATGTGCACATCAAGGACGTATCCAGCGCGCTTGCGGATGCCGCGCGCGGAAAGGAAACCGGTATCGGGATCAGCCACGCCGCAGTGGGTGATGGTGTGAATGCCGATAACATCCGCACTATCCTCACCATTCTGCGGGACCAGAGTTACGACGGCGTTCTGAGTCTCGAGTGCGAAGGACAGGGAGGACCGTTGATTGAACGATCGCTCCACTGGCTCAGAGACACACTGAAAGAGCTCTCAATTTCGGAAGAGATTTGAATTTGGTCATCTCCGTTCGGAGCTTCGCCGCGATGCGACCGACGGATAAGGAGGGAATGCAATGAAAAGAGGAATGATTGCAGTTTCTGTGGCAGTCATGCTGTTGTTCGTCTCGGTCACCGGCGTATTTGCGTCCGGAACAACCGAGGGCACAGCTCCTGCGACGGGGAAACAGATGGTCTACGGCTATGTGACACCCGGGCCGGACACATGGTACAAGCGCGATGTGGACGGTTTCGTTTACGCCGCTGAAAAGTCCGGCGCCAAGGTTATCGTGCTCAACTCGGACTACAACCCCGAGAAAGAGATCGCCAACATCGACTCGCTCATAAATCAGGGTGTGGACGGCATGTGCGTTTTCACGTTCAACCAGAACGGTGCAAATATCGCTGCCAAGAAATGCGCGGCGGCCGGAGTTCCGCTCGTCGTGACAGACAATGTCGGACAGGTTCTGAAGTCAGGCTACGACGTGGTTGCTGCGATCGACTTCGATTGGGCGGGCATGGGAAAAAACGTTGCCGACTATATCGCGAAAAACTATTCGAGTGAGAACATCGCCGTCATCACCGGACTTTCAGAGCACATTCCGGTTCAGATGTTCATGGGCAGCCTGAAGCCGGCAGTTGATGCACTTGGAAAGAACAAGATTGTTGCCATACGCGATGGCAAATATGACCCGAACGTTGCGGTCAACGAAGCTCAGGACCTGGTCCAGTCGGGGACGAAGTTTTCAGTCCTTTTCATCTTCAACGATGAGATGGGCGCCGCAGTGGTCCGAATGCTGAAGACCAGAGACCTTCTGAACAATCCAATCAAAGTTGTCACCACAAACGGTGCTCCCTACGGGATCGACTTAATGAAGGAGGGAGGGATCAAGTATTCAATTTCCACCTCACCCGGTTGGGAAGGAATGATTTCGTTCCTCGCGCTCCAGGTATACAAAGCCGGGAAGATCACGAAATTGAATCAGCAGATCATGTTGCCGAACACCCCAATTACACAGGACACGATCAACGACAAGACCAAGGTTGTGCCCTGGGAAGCGGATCCGGTGTGGCTTGACCTGACGAAACAGTATTTCCCGCAGTACAACGGACTATATTAGGGTAATCTGGCTGAGTTACTGAAACCCTTTGGGCCGGCGCTCTTCGGTGGGAGTTAACCGCCGAGAATCGCGCCGGTCACTGTCTGCAGATCAGGGACGTTTATGGCATCCGGTGAACCACTCCTTTCAGTCACAAACCTCACAAAAACATATGGTTCGCACCGCGTGCTCAGCGGGGCGACTTTCACGCTTCATTCTGGGGAAGTTCTCTGTCTTGTCGGAGAGAACGGAGCCGGGAAATCGACGCTGATTAAGATACTCTCCGGAGCTGTTGCGCCGGATTCCGGAACAATTACCATCCAGGGGAAGACATCTTCTTCCCTGCGACCCCGTCAGTCCATGGAGCTTGGTGTTTCAACAATCTATCAGGACGTGGAACTCATAGAATCTCTTTCTGTATCGGACAATATTTTTCTTGGCAACGAGCGCGCCGGTAGATTTCCGTTTGTGGTTGATGCCCGGGGGCAACGGGAGAAAGCGCGGCAGATCCTGGATATGTTGCACATTGACATTGACGAAAAACTTCTGGTGGAGAACCTTTCGGCTGCACAGAAACAGACGCTGCAGATTGTGAAAGCGCTGCATCAGGATGCGCGGGTGCTCATCATGGATGAGCCGACAAGTTCCCTCGGGATGGATGAGACTAAGTCCTTGATGGGCCTCGTCCGGGAGCTCCGGGCCCGGGGAATCGGAATCATCTATATTTCGCACTATCTCGAAGAGGTCTTCGAAATCGGCGATACGATCATGATTCTCAAGGACGGGCAACCTGTCGGCACATTTCCACGCGCCGAGGTTAGCGTTGATTTCGTAATCCAGAAGATGGTTGGCCGCGATGCTTCAATGTTCTATACGCGGGATTTAGTTCCGGTTGGAGACGTCCAGGTTGAGGTACGCGATATGACCTGGACCGGCGTCGTGAACAGCGTCAGCTTCCAGGTACGTAA
>Ga0307376_10002362_pt1 | contig 18660 bp, 37 predicted proteins | sample TR2MG_FD_202536 | JGI IMG/M metagenome (GOLD analysis project Ga0307376, IMG submission 202536) | Soil microbial communities from Risofladan, Vaasa, Finland - TR-2 | ecosystem: Environmental > Terrestrial > Soil > Coastal area > Acid sulfate soil | place: Finland: Risofladan, Vaasa | collected...
ACGCTGTTCAATGTGTACATCTTCGTGCCACAAGGTGGCCTGCTGCTCCCAAGCTGGCTGTTTATAGAAGCCGTTCGACAGGGAGATCTTCCTATGAAATGTAGTCGTCCAGTCGGCGAACGGATTGGTATCGGACCGCTCAACAAGGGACCACCCCTTCGCGCCGATGGAGTCCATGACGGTCTTGAGGTCTTTATCTGGATTGCCTGTGGCAGGTGTACGCGCCAGATACTTGATGGACTCGGCCGCTCGGATATCTTTGTCTCTCAGATTCATGGAGGAAGTATACTCCTCATCCCAGCTTAATACAAAATAACAAAGGGCCGGAGATATCTATATCCCCGGCCCTCGTCATCTTATGTCTATTGAAAAAGGGCGCCCTAGTCGTCCTCTTCCTCTTCCTCTTCCTCTTCCTCTTCCTCTTCCTCGTATTCATCATCGTCTTCTTCCTCCCCCTCCGACTCCTCTTCCTCCCCCTCCGACTCCTCTTCTTCCTCCTCGTCGTCAGCCTCGTCTACCATGACGGCCATGGCCTTGCTGAATCGATTTCCGAGTTTGGTGGCGGACTTGGCGGCATCATCATCACCAGCGGATTCGAAGATGTCCGCCGCCTTGCGCATGACAGAAACCTTGCGCTTGAGGGCCTTGAACTCCTTCTCTTTTTCCTCCGAAAGCTTGCCGCTCTGGATGGCTTGTTCGATGGACTTGCGCCTTACTCGCTCTTCGAGTTTTTGAAGCTCGCGCTTCTTGGCTTCCACAAGCTCCGATGCGGAGCGCTTCTTGTTCCTTTTCTTCTTCTTCGCGTCAGACATACTGTCTCCTATAGTTAGCCCCAACGGGGACGTTGTTGTGCGTTATAAATAGGGGCATGTCAACCCCTTGCCTTGTCTACTTTGGATCAGGTAAAGATGAGCGCTTAGGGAGGCCGTCAGTCCGACTTCCCCCTGGTAGGGATATCTCCAGGGTAAGACCGCGCCTCACGGTTGGCGGCGCCTTCCTTCGCGCTCAAACCGGTCGTGGCTTTACGCTACGTAGGCTTGCATCGCGGCCAGCTTGGCCTGCGTGTCTGTTTTCACAGACTGCAAGTAGGCGATCTGTTCATCACACATCACGATTATGGCGGCAGCTTTGGCAAGGCCGGATTCATTGATGTATTCGGTAATCAGCGCCTGACGTTCTTCCTCGGTGCCATGCTTGATGATGGCCATGCCGGCGACAGGTCCCTCGGGCAGAGGGTTGGCTTCTTTTGGATTTAGCGAGGAGAAGATGTCGTCGATGCAGTCTTTTTCAAAATCGGTGAGTGCCATGATGGTCTCCTGCGGTCTGGATTAGATGAGCCCTAGGCGCTCGAATGCTGCTCGGTGATAGTTCCGGAACGTGCACGTTTCGCGTAGTAGGTCTGCGGGATTCTTCCACTCGACGTACCCCTCAAAGGGCACGCTTTGCATGACCTGGGGAAAAAACAATCTACCATGTGGCAAGAGGTAGGTACAGTGTTTGTTGTTGTCTGTTCGAATAGTCCCCAGAGAATTCCATCGCATATTGATATCTGCGACGACCCCCGTCTCTTCACGAAGCTCCCGCCCCATCGCCTCCGGCAACGTCTCGCCGCGCTCCACATGTCCGCCTGGGAGCGCCCAATTGGATGTATCATCTCCGCGGGAGATTGATAAGATGCAATCGCCCCGCAGGATGATTGCGACGACTGCGCGGTCTCTGGCCATCTACAAGATGGACTGGGCAAACTCTCGGAGCCGATGTGGTCCGGGGTTACCCTGAATGGCGTTGATTGGATTGCCGCTCTTGAAGAGAATCAGCGTGGGGGCCATGCGCACGCCGTACTTGCTGGCAGTCTGTTGGGCCTGATTGGAATTGACTTTAACTACCTTCAGGCGGCCGGATAGATCTCCAGCAAGCTTCCGAAGGTGCGGCTCAAGCTGACGGCAAGGACCACAGCTTGGAGTAAAAAACTCAACCAGGACCGGCCCGTGCGCCTGCCGGACTTCTTGGTCAAAATTGGAGTCATCTGCCTGATGCAGCATGCCGCGGATTGTACCACAAAAAAGCGCTCATTCTAGATGGTTTTCTGGACAGAGGCGGCGCGCTCTTTACATCTGGGTTGGTAGTGGTACTTTGGCGCGCTGCGATACCATGGGTTTAATACTCTGGATGGCACTCTCAATAGCAAGAAAAATCACACGGCTCGATACCGCATGAGCGTGGTGTACATGCCGTTACGCTCAGCGAGCCCGCGGTTCACAAGCGTTTTTAGCGCTTCACGCCGAGATGCGATGGTCCCTGCGCACGCATTGGAGACGTCGTCGCCAGAGTGCCATTGCGGATTCTGACGAAGGAATTTCAAGATGGTCTTGGCATATTCACTGGTTTTTTGCGGCGAGTCGGGTGTAGGTTCGGGGATGGTGGTATTTGCACGCCTTATACCCTTGGCCGTAATCGCGTACCTCATGCCGCCGAATTTCCCCTTTGTTTTTACAAGGCCGCGTGGAACAATATGCTTACGCATGACAATGTTGAATTGCCCTTTGGTTCCACCGCAGTATTCGCGAACCTCCGAACCTCCGAGCCATAGGTCTGATGATGCCAGGTGTTGGAGGATGGAAGCAATATACGTTTCCATTCCAACTTTGGACAGGCAGTTGACCTCGGGTGGACTTGGGGGCTTTTCACGCTTTGCCGCGGGTGCAACCGCGTCTGGCTCGGGCGCAGTCATTGTCCGATGTGGTGCGGGTGGCGAGCATCCGCTTAAGGCTCCGTGGATCTCACCTAGCGTGATGGAGGTCGTGACCCCCTGCGGGCGCATGACGGAGTAGAAATCCTCCAGAGTCATCTCTGGATTGCCGTGGATTACAGCCACCGCCGCGCTGATAGATGCCTGTCGAAGGGCGGTGTTGAGTTGGTTTTCAAATGCGTTGATAGTTTTTGTTGCTGCTGCCATTGTGTCCTCTATACGGCCCAGCCTGACCTCAGTCTGGCTGGGCACTACACCTATGTCGCGCTAGCTCCATAGGTGAGAAATGTTGATACGTTTTATCCTCGGGCCAGGCGCCAGCGAGAAGCTCCGGTTAACTTGCCATTGTGCTCAACAAGTCCCTCGGCGATAAGATTATTCACAGCCCGCTTACGTCGAGAGTGATTACCACCGCAGGCTTTGTTAATCTCCGGGCCGGAGTACCATTTGTTTCCGCGCATGAATTTCAGGATGACAGATCGGTAAGCATCGCGTGCAGCGTGCGTATTGCTGTTTTCACCGATGTCCACCTTCGACGCACCTCTCGACGCACCCTTCGTTGACGCACGGGTCATCGTGACAGCCGACCCGGAGCCCGCCTTGCGCCGGCCCTTGGAGGTGACCGCAAAATGCAATCCGAAGGTCTTCCCGCGGCTCTTGACGAGCCCGGCTGGAATCAGATTATTACGCATCGCAGCACCGACCTGCGCAAGTGTACCCCCGCAAGCCGCGATGATGTCGCTACCACGAATCCAGATATCCACAGCATCAAGGTGTTCCAGAATGGAACGGTGATATGCCTCCTGCCCAGCCTTCGTCTTGCAATTGACGACGGGGACCACCGCCGACTTAGCCGACTTACTCGGGCTCTCTGACACTGATGCCTTCTCCTTTCGGAAAGGGCGGGTTGTGACAACGACGACTTCACCTGAAAGGGCCGAGGCGATTTCACCCATGGTGATTGTTTCGGTTACACCCTGTGGCTGGATGATTGCATAGAAATCCTCCAGGGTCATCGTCGGATTGTTTTGGATTACACTTGCTGCCGCTGTGATAGATGCGGTCTTGAGAGCGACTGCTAACTGGCTCTCAAATGCATTGGCGATACTGCTCTTCTTGGCTGCCATTTCATATTGCCCTTCTGCTGATATGCCAGATCATAATGTCTGGCTAGTTGTTCAAAATGATGCTCCCATTCGGCGGGACTAAATGCATCGTGAATATACTCAAGTTCACAGATGAATACTTCATCTGCTATGTTAAAAAACTCTGGGAATACCCGGATGAATTCCTCTGACGACATGGTGTTAATTTTGACATCATGTCCAATGTCTATAGGTATCCACGCTCCCGTAAATGAGCGAAGTTTCTTGTGGTGAAAAATGTTCCAGCCACGCTCGTTCATACATGGGCGATTTTGCTGGCGGGCGACTGTAAGTGCTTTGTCAAAAAGTTGCTGACGAGTTAGCGGCAAGGCGATGCTTCCTTCAAGGTTTACTCCATGCGGAGTAGCACATGAAGTAAACGCATGCAAGCTTGTGTTATTATGGGAGGATAGCCTCAGCCCACGGCTGCTTCTCTATGATATTGAGGGCATGGTGGAAGCCTCCGTCGACTGGGAGGTACTCCATACGCGTTTGTGCGACGTCGCAAAATTGTTCGACAGTTAGGTTGAAGTCTTGGCGGAAGGTTTTTAGGGATCTATCTCCACGCGATATGACGAAGTAGTTACTCTCACGAGAGTCTTCGAATCGGTAGATGACACGATCCCCTTGGCCATCCCGGATCATGGCGGCGAAGAAGTTATCGCCGTCATCGAATGGGACGAACCACAGGCAGTAGACGTGGGAGTCATCGGACATTAGGTCGGTCATTGATCTTCGTTTCTCCAGATGAGATCGGCGTAGCAGGGAACGGTTGCGATGCTGCGCTGCCTGGGGTTATCTTCAGTGTAGATCTGATGCATAAAAGCATTGCTCTCCCTGTCACGAAAAGGCTTCTCGTCTTTGCAGTGATGGCAGAAGCGCATCGCGTTTCGTTTTCGTTCAAGGGCGAGTTCGCGGTCTAGCAGTGCGTACACGTAGGATTCTTCAATCCATGTCTCCCCATTGAATTTAAGCACCTCGGCTTCGTTGAGCCAGCGTGAGCGGCGCTCTTTGTGAGGATCGGTCATGTGTGTGCTATACTATCCGGGCCGTGACTGACTCGTACCATCAGGAAAACATTAACCTGAATGCGAAGCTTTTCGTTCGTCAGCGCATCATTTCCGGCGCTGAAGCGACATCTACTGTCACTGCGCAGGATAGCGCTGGAATTGTAACGGTAAATACCACGGTGGTTCATACCGTGGTATTACCCCTCGCTGGGACGTATCCAAAGGGATTTTTCACGCGTTATTTAGCACCAAACGCCGGCACAGTTGCAAACGTTATTTTTGCACAGGAGCTACCGGATACAATCAACCTCAAGGCTGCAAACATCACGTTGGCGGCGGATGACGATTGGGTGTTGCTGGTAAGCGATGGCACGTCGAATTGGACCGCCTTCATTGGTGCCTAAAGGGCCTTTGCCCGGATCCTCAAGGTCCCAAACAGCATGGCGATGATCATGGCTCCCGAGAGAATGTTGAGGGCGATCATGGCCCATCCTCCTCGTCCTCATCATCCATAAATACGACGTAGGCCTCCTTGAGATTGCCGGCGTCATCCGTCTCGATGGTGCAGTCGTAGTACCCGTCTCCGTAGCCGGAGCTAGACACGGCAACCTTGATGCCGTTCTGCTCGATGAAAAGCGGTTCGGCGAGGAGAAACGACCCGTCCCCGTGAAGCTTGTCGCAGAACTTGTCCCAGTGTTTATCGGGGATGATGTAACAGGGGTCGCTGATGATGAGATTTTCACATCCGCTTTCGATGATGAAGTTTCCGTTAGTCTCCACCCGGTTGATCTTCAGTCTCTGCACACGCTGCTCTTTCTCATCAATATCTACTGACACGTGATAGTGGTCTCCGGATTTAACCGCCACCTTCGTGGCCACATGCCAACAGTCACTGCGGAGCGCCTTACGTTTGGTGTCTTGAATAAATGACATAAGCCCGGCGTCAACGCCGAGCCCCTCTGTTCTGAACGGCATAGTTATCCCTTCTTGTGTGAAACCGCCGGGCTGTCCCCGAGAATTATGTGGTGCAAGATAATGCGTGGCCCCGGATTGCGACCGAGGATGTTAAGTTCAAAAATACTGCGAAGCGTGAGGAGCTTTTCAGACAGCTCTCGCGTCGAGCAAACCATTCGCATGGCGACTGCGCTTCGGACGGAATCGCGGAGTATGAATATTGCTGATGGCATCATTGTGTTGAGCCTCTCCAACGGTGGAGGTCTACGCGACCGGTCAATCAGGAAGCTCAACTCCGTGGGACTGCAGCCACCTCACCACTTGATAATGAAACCACCGATGCATCTCCTCCACTGTGGGAGTCGAGTGGCGCCTGTTTGACTTGCGCCATTTCTCCAACTCCAATCGTTCGACTAGAGTTTTTGCATCCTCATTTGTTATTGTTATCGTCTTCATAAGAATCTAGATGCCAGGGATCTGGAGCGCCATTAATGAATGGCACGGTGAAGTGATGGCGAAGACATCCAGTGCCGTCGTATTGGCGACGGTCTGTTCTGCGCATTACTGTTCGACACGCTTCGCAAGTGCGATCCGCACCGAAGGATTCGGCGATAATCCATCCCGTTTCCTCCATCCATTCTCGGACGTGCTCTCTACTGGCATCCTCAAATGATGGGTGCTCCCTGGATGCGAATTTTACGTCTGCCATTTTCTAGTTCTCCAATCAACCATGTGGATGTTCCGCAGGGAAAGAAACTAGAGGGGTTTGTCCTGGGAATGCGATCCGGACGTATTCCTTTGGAGGGATGATAAGGTTCGGAAACCACGCGTCGTGAACCATACCGTCAATCACTGGCACCATGTGGTAGGACCAGCACCCGTTTGAGCCGAGCCCCTCCTCCCCGCCTTTGAGATACATAATGCGAACACGATGTTCCCCCAGCCACTGGATGATTCCATCCACAAGCTCCCCGCATAGTCCATCATATTCACCCAGGGACTCACCGTGATCTTTGAGATAACGAATGGCCAGATTAGAGTCTGTCGCCATAACTAATCTACCAGTTCTAAATCTGCCGGCTCGGGAGCCTCTTCGAAATCTGAGGGGTTCAGCTCACTGCTTGTGCGGGCCCCCAGATTCACACGGGCGATGACATGATCGCCGGAAGAGAGGGACATAGAAAGATGGTTGGGTAGCAAATCCACAGGCATAAGCGCCCTTGAATACGGGTCCCACGCGGGCACTATAGCAAGGAAGTGGTGCGCATCGATGTGGTCGATGCGGATTAGAACTCTATCCTTTGTTGTCATGACCGCCACCGTTCTTGAGGACCCTGTCTCCCGCCTGGCATCCGGCGCGGATCGCAAATACGAGAAAACCGAGGCGATCTATTCCGCATGAAGTGCATATTGCACGATCGCCAATCCCGCGCACGAGCGGGATAATCTTCTGTCCGCAGTGCATGCATGGTTCAGTTTTTTTAGTGTGCGCCGCGGGCTGGTTTTTCTGAGACATTATTCCAACCTGTTCTTGCCGATCTCATACGCCCTTCGGACACGGCGCATTGCATCTGCTGAGCCTGTCAGTCATGACCTCACCTCCGTTGGCATCAACTTATTCTCAGACATACCCAGAATCAACCCCCATCGAACTATGTCGATGAAAACATCAGCGGGTGGCGCACCCTCCTGTTTAGCTATCCACGCAAGGTAAGCTTCACCATATCTGTCATCACCTGCTTTGCTTCTCATGATGTTCATGAGGCCTTCTTTTAGCTTCGCTTTGGTTGACATGGCTCAGTTACCGTATATGCGCCCTAAGTATGCTGATGATATTCAGCGTGCTTGCAGCATAATGTTTCCCTATCCACAGAAAGTATGCCTTACTAAACTCGTCGCTATCCTTCGTCCTGCTCCTTATGATAGCCATGATATTGTCCTCCAGGCGCGCTTTGGTTGACATGGCTAAGTTACCGCATCTAGGTTTGGGGGTGTTTGCGGATGATGATTACGTCGCTTGGGTCTACGCACCTGTGATCCTTAGCCTCGGTCCCGTGCCATTGGCACCAGGCGAGTCCGCAGTCACATACGAACATTGTAGTTCCATACCCCTTATTGCGCGACTTGCATTTGCAGCAACTGTATAGCCGGAGGCGCGGGGTGTCTGTTTTTTCGCCTGATGACACGCTCAGCCACCGCCCCCTTCCGCCATGGCGTCGTCGGCTGCAATTGCAGCGTGGATTGCGAGGTCGACATATTCCCCATCGACATCCATATTCAATGCATCAATCGCATCCTGCAGTCGCTGAGTGGACCAGGCCTCCATTGAATCCTGCTGCCATCTGGCCATTCTGTCGAGCAGCGCAGCAGCGAAGCGCCGGTCTCGTTGTGTCAGGATGTTCGGATTGTAGCTCATTCTTCTTCACCGATTTTTGCCGTCGCTGGAAGCAGCCATTCTGTCCACCACCCGTCTGGAGTAATATGACGAAACGCTCCGCAAAATATACACCAATGGGCCAGCTCTTCTTTTTTAGGGCTAGAAAAGATGCCGCCTTCAGACGTTTTGATGAGGGGCATAATCTGATGTTTCTTGCATTTGGTTAACATAAGTTCAGTCACCGCGTCTAGCTCGATCGGACTGATGGCCCAGTAAGATTGGCGCTGACACGAACCTCGCCGCCCCAACAACGCGTGCATCCCCTCTTGTCGAATTTGTGGCCCACCACCCAGCATACAGGTCTGAGGAATATCTTCCTCCACAACGGGGTAGGCTTACGAGAAAATGCCAGTAGTAGTTCGGATGACATGATTCATCTATTGTAGTTTCCAGCAGATCATCAGCGTCCATTTCCACCAGAGCTGGACGCTGATGTTTCTCGTCATCTTCGTACGGGGGTCTCCGTACTCAGTTCCCATGCACCCGCCGCTTGTAGAAATGCCGAATCCGCGCGAGGGTATAAAACCATCTTCGCGCTCAATCCTGAAGCGCATCTCTTCGCGCTTTCCAATATGTCCGATTTGATACCACCGCATAGCTCAACTCGTTTGACATGATTCAGCTACCCAGCCTGTTAGGATTCATGTCCAGGCCAAGGCGTCCCATGACGGATGGCCATTGCAGCCGTCCATTCTGCGTCTTCTTGAGTCAGATCGCCAGACGCTATTTTTTCATCGAACACGGTTTTGAGGTTTTCCATGTACCCAGGCATCGTGAGCAGGTCTGAAGATCCCAGATGAAACGCCATAACAGCGCGGCCACCCATGCGTTTGGCGACGCGGAATTCCAGGTCTTTGAATTTGGCAGCGCGCAAGCAATCTTGACATTCGAGCGCATGTTCTTGCATCCAGGCAACACGCTTTGGACCACCTAGGGCGAGGTCGGTTTTCTCGGTATGCGCGATAGCTTCGTCGCAGTATCCACACCAATACATGTGATTGAGAACATTACTTGGCATTGGCATTGCTAGATCTCACTTTGCACTGGGGGACATAACTTCAGTTACCGCACCCTATGGCATTCGGGCAGCCGCTCTTCGCCTTCTATCCTTCGCCCTATGGCATTCTCTACAGCAACGCCCGACTGAGCCATCCCTAATTTGTTCATAGGTGTTTTCCGGAGTAAATTCATGCCCGTGACAACAATGTGTCTTCCTGGAATTCTTGGCGCCCATCCCCTCACCACGCATAGTAAAGAAAGTTCTCCACGTTGGTGGGTTCCCGGCTATGAACAATGTCAACGTCCTGCGTTGTAATGGGCGCACCGTGGATCACGGCGGCTCCCCCCCCAATCAGAATGAACTTGACGCCGCCGTCCAACAGCGCCGCCAGGAGCCCAGCTAGCTCACTCTCCTCGACGGGCACGACCAAGACTCTCCAGCTCAGCACCCATGCGCGCCGCGCGATTGAGACGCTCTCTCGGAGACAGCCCGGCGAACCAGTCCAGCAAGTCGCCGTCTACCTCGTCGGCAGCCAACACCAAATCCGGGTCGATGGCGCGTACGCGCTGCAGCAATCCGTCCAGATCCTGTCTCGACACAACCCCAGACTAGCAGACCTGAGTGAAACTGCGAGACTCAGGCGTCGCCATCTTCAGGGACCGCACGGACCTGGTCGCCGAGAATATCGCGCTTCGGCATCAGTTCTCGTGCCTGAAGCATCGGCGCCAGCGACCGAAGCTGCGGCCCCTCGACTCGTGATGGTCAAGCCCGCGACCGTCGTCGGTGGACACCTGGCTTGCGGGATTGGCGGACGACCAGAGTTCACGGCAGGAGTGACCGCTTCCAGGTGGAGAGGGTTGCAGCAGTTGCGAATTCTGCATAAATGGTCTAAATCCAAGCCTTCTGGAACGGCCCCTACGAAATGCTCGAATGCCACCCGATGGGTAATGCGCCGCTTGCCTGCCAAAGAATAATAGCCATACCCATCTTTATCTAGCCCACCATTCCATAGCCAACATCGACTCGTAGATGTCTCGACATTATCCCAGAATCGCGCGGGTAACTCATCAGACGAGGTAGCCATTCTCGGGAGATACCAGTGGAGAGGATTACAACAACTGGTTACTCCACATCGATGTCTTAATTGCAAGCGATCTGGGATGGGTTCTACGAAATGTTCATACGTTAATCGATGAGCACACCTAGTCCCCTTTTTACCATCAATTCGAACAGTGAATTTGCCATACCCACGTTTATTTATGAAGGCTGTCCATAACCAGCATCTAGTCGTGGACCAGTCGACCTTCGCCCAAAAGTGTGCTGGCAACTCATCGTTGGATGACATAAACCTCATTACCGCACCCTACAGCTTGATTTTGAGCACGACCCTGAGCGCCCACCACGTGCGCAGACGGTACCAGCATCGGCGCCACCGGGGGTAAGAGCGCCAGCGCTTTCGGATAGGCTTCAAGTGCGCTTCACTCAGTCGCTCGCCATTAGTTGACATAAGCCCTGTTTACCGCATCCTACTTTTCGGAGTCACGTTTTAACCATCCGCCGGTGGTGAGCTTAGCGTCCGCGTCGCCTGATTTCATCCACAGCCATCCACCCGGTGCGGTGTGCGCCCCCTTGTGATAAATAGGCTGCTCACATCGCATCCCGTCCAACTCTGAACAGCACCGACCGTCTGGAATCTTACGGTATGGCGTTTCGTATGACACTGAAAATACTACCTCAACTTGACTGCTTGATGGGCATCTGAAAGCATATCAAGACCCTTACGGCAATCGCGGACCAGCCTTTTGATACTGCGCCTCAGTTTCCAAATGCGGAAAGCGCGAACTGTTTTTGCCCATAACACTTTGAATATAGCACTCATCATTCAATCCCTTGCTGACCTGTCCTCCGGTGACGTCTGGCTTCATCGATCTTTTCGATCTCGTCCGCCAGGTCTCGGAGCCACATAACCATGCGCCTAGGTTTCATGGGCGGTTTGATAGCCCATGCGCGAGCTGCTTTGTCAATGACGCAGCCGTAACCAAAGCGTTCTGCAAGATCGATTATCTCGGTTGTCATATGGCGATCCCGCTCTTGAAGGTCGGCTAAATCTAAATCGAGAAGCATTTCGGCATCCATTGGCATCTTCCTATTCCTACGGCACCGATCGCGCTTGCGCTCAGCCTCTTCAAGACGAACACGCCTATCGGCACAGCCTTTGGCGAAGGCTTGGATTAAGGTGGAATCTTCGTCCCCTAGCGCCTCGCGTGCAATTCTGAGATCTTGACTATTCACACTGGCCATAGTTTCACTTTTATTCGTAGTCGTACACGGTTACAGAAACACCCGCGGCACTAAGCACCTCTTCGATGATCGACTCGATTTGCTCCCACTTCCCTCCGGCCAATCCGCATCCAATCCGAGGCATGTGTACGTCGGCTAACCTGGCTTTAGCCGTTATTCTCACAGCCCCAAGACACTCCCGGAGAGCATCATATCGAATGGGCGAAGGATTTGTGGCGCTGCGAAAACCATGCTGCGCAATCATGTTTGCAACCCACACCATTGGCTCCACTCTTATAACCTGTATCTTCCCCAAAGCGAATGAACTCTTTCCGTACCACGCTCGATATTCAAGCTCAGGCTTTTTCCAACGGCGGTTTATGGCTAAAACAAAGCCACGCCCCCACCCTCCAAGATCATTGCAGATGTGAGCGATGATTACAGGTCCACCTGAATATGGAGATGTCGCATCACCATTCAAATACTGAATATTGGATGACATACAAAACTTCCCTAGGCTACCGCACTTTGGGATCATAGTTCGGAGGACATTTACCATGATTCCAGCAGTTGCATTGCGCAGGGGTATTTCCATCCGCAACACAAAACGCATCCATGTTCGGGCAGTCCCTCCCAAGGACCCAGCATCTACATTTCGGCTCGGGGTTGTGCTGCGTGCAGACAAAATGCCGTTCCAGCGCCTCATCGGTTGGATTATGTCCGATTCCCCAAAGCAGAATCAAGAGGTAGCAAAAAGGAAGCGCAGTCAACTTGAGGGCGTTCCAAATATTCCCCCAGCTAACTTTGGTAGATAGAAAAGTAGATGACATGACAGCTATTCACCGCGCGATGATGCTGGGTATTTGTGCCCTTGTTCCATTTTTTCGGCGACAGCTTGCGCGTTAGTCACCGCGACGAGCGGCGATTCTCCGCCGTTTTCATAGCTGATAGTATCGTCGTTTATTGGGGTCCACTCCACATAATAATGACCGCCGGTTGTAGAAAGCACAGCCTCGTGAGAGGCTAACCATTCCAGAGCTTCGTTTTCAGTCATGCGGACGGTCCTTAAGCTGGATTGCGCTTGGCGACATAAAACTATTACCGCACACTAATCTCGCGCGGTCTCCACAAATGCCTTGTAGAAGGCTTGAATCTCGGGGTGCGCCGGATTGTCCCCATACTGCTCGATGAGTTTCGGCGCAGCCCCGCCCGCTCCAGCAGATTTCCCAAACCGAGCCAGGTGGGTTCTCCGCAAGATCTCGCGCGGGTCATGGTCGCGTCCGAATGTCGGCTACCTCCTCCTTGCTGAGCCCGTCGAGAGGCTTGGTTTCCGTGGTTGACATGGGCTTAGTTACCGCACCCCGCGGAAGGGATCATTGGACGGAGCGGCTCCGAGGGTCAGTTCCCCTGCACAAGCAACCGGGCGGGGGTGCTCGGGCACATCGATCCCCAGCACGTTCAGGTGAACGACTCCGCCGTGGCAGGGGGCCCGATGCAAACATCCACAGCGGACGCACACCTGTGAGGAGGGGGAATCGTAGGGATTCAGGGGCCCCACCAAACCCCAGGAGGGATGGTCGTCCCAGGTAAGAGCATTGCATCGCCACAGGTGGGCCCACTCTCCCCACGCTGTGCGCCACGTAAGCGGATGCCAGACGTGGCCAAGTACGCGGCACGTTGCCCTACGGAGACTGGTTGAGATAAAGCCCATTACCGCACTCCGGGTATATGGTCGAGGCACTCTGCGTCAACGAAGGTCCCGGCGTAATCCGGGCAGGCCGTGCCGTTCTCGATTTTCACTTCGATGTAGAACGCCGTGTAGTCCTTCGGAAGTTTCCCAGATTGGTGGTCCGGCGCTCCGTGGATTACTGCGACTTCTGTACCGGCGGGGTACGAGCGTCCGGTGTCCGTACAAAACGGCACCAGAGTCTTGGCCTTGAAGTAGTGCTTCGGGTCCATGGCGTTCACGGTGGATGCGGTAAAAACTACCGATGCTCCCCGCATCGCCACACTGGTTTGGTACGCCCGTGGTTGCGCTCGTCCCGGGCTATCGATGGTTTGCCGCACCGCACGCCGCCCACTTGCTTGCTACAAGCATAAGGACTAATTCCTTGACTATCAGTAGGGCGGCTTCGGTGGTGTTGTTTTATTTGGCGACGGTATCCAAAGATCGCACATGTGCTGCACCGGTACAAACTATTACCCATGGAACACCACACATGCGGTCCGCCACTGCACTCCAGAGATGGAGTTACCAGGTCGGATGTCACGACCGAACCCCGACGTGCGCCTTTATCTTATCCGCGAACATAAGATACTCACGCCAAAGCGCAGCAAGCTCGGGATCGAGTTCATCGCAGTTAGTGTACTCCGGGCTGGAGTACTCCGCCAGCGCGTAATGGAATCCCTCATGCTCAATGTTCTCGCACACATAGCGCCAAAGCTCAGCCTTTGTTTTAGGGCCGTCGGGGTTCGTGAGCTTCAATTTCTTGTTAGCCATCTGACTCCGGTTCAAACATGTCACGAATCGAAACGCGACAGCGTCTCTTTTTGGAGCGCGCGAATGCGGCTTCAACCTGCTCCCCGGTGAAAAGAAGCTTCTTGCGGCGCACGGGGGTATCAAGCTTTACGCCAACGGAAAGCTTACGTTTTGTTGCCCAGCAGTCATCGCATACGAAAATCTCGTAATGGTCGATGCCAATAGTCTGGTGCTCATTGTCTCTCCCGGAACCATAGGATGCCACTCCGGTGAACCACAGGGCATCAATAGGCTGGATGGGGGCATCGCCGCTCAATGGCGCCAGCGTCTTCTCGCACGCGATGCATTGCAGGGGAATGGTCATGATGCCGCCTCCAAGTCAATGGCGATGAGAACTGGGCGCTCTAGGCCGTAGGCGACACAGCATAGCTCGAAATTGATATGAATGAGCACGCCGTCGTCCTCGATGTCTTGGACGACCCCCATAGGGCCTTCCATTCCAGGCTCAACATATTGAGCCATGATTGGTATATACGTCATGTTGTGTGTTCTTCTTCTGTCTTCTGACAGGTTTATTTATCTGTTGGAGGAGGGAGCCTGCGCGACCGGAATTCATTAACTATAGACTGTGAGATATTAACAGAGAACATGCGGCCAGAGACCATGCGGCTAAGGAGCATCGCGCGTATCCGTCCAGATAACATCGGATGCACACGGCACCATAGAAAAAGATCGTCAGATAGCTCAGCTCTCATCGGGGTGGGCTCTTTCATACTCTTCGATGGCTCGGATGGTTTTTTTCATCTGCGGGAGAATAGACTTCTCGATGATACGCAGATTGTTTGCGGCCTCATTGAATACCCTGGACATCTCTCGGAGGAGGGTTGGGTTTTTCTTGAGCACCCCGTCGGCCATGTTGAATTCGCCGCATAGATCGGCAAGAACATTAAAGACATCCATCTCTTCCATGCTCGCGCTGAGAGAAAACCATACCGTCCTGGTGCTGGTTTCAATTTCCACCTCAGCACCTTCAACTTTCAGATGTGTGAATTCCATGAGTCATCGCTCCTTAACTGTTTGGATACTGCGGACGAAACTCATCGCCATCACAGTTCTCTACGCTCCACGATTCAGAATCCAGCGTGTGACTATATTCAAGGATGAGTTCTTCTCCGGCACCATCTTTTACTTTCCGGATGGCACTATCAGCATCTTCAGCCTTAACCTCCATTGTGGATATATGAACCTCCCGAACGAGTACGTGATATTTTGGCATTACGATAGAATCTCCTTAACGCGCTCAACCAGCTCTTTATCTCCAAGCTCATCTCGCAGGAATTCAAGCTGACGATCGACGCCTTGGTTGTTGATTGCCGAGGCGAATTCCGAGTGAATCTCGTGGACCATTTCATCAAGATTCTCGGATTGAAGCTTGCTAAAAAGCTCGCCAAGTAATTCCTGAATAGTCATGCTGTAGCCATCTCCAACCCGACTTCCAGGGCCTTACGATTCATGGTCACCCCGGAGCCGAACCACAGGCTGTCGAGCCGGGACTCGTCACTACTGCCACGCTTGTGCGACAGATATTCCGTGACGCCATTGTAGGCGGCCCACCATGTGCCACGCACGCCATCCCGGTCGTTGCCGGCGCCGCACTCCACAAGCTCCTCGATTTTTGGCAGGATTGTTTTGCAGGCTTTTTCATCATCGGGGTTATGACCCCAGACGATTCGCACGTATCGTTTTAGATCGGCCTCACTGACATCATGGGCAGCGAGCGTTTTGTACTGCTCCGCACTGGCAGAAAATGTTGAGGACGCCAGGTCCATGACGTCCCGAATTTCGCTGAGCGCCTGAGTCGCATTCTTCGAATGGACCACGCGCAGAAGTTTCCCGGACGCCTTCTCCTGGTTCTCCGCAAGGCTATGCGCCCAGGACAAGGTGTTCCAGCACACAACCCGAATGGGTGTAAACCCGCATCGAATAGCGGTAACGCCATCGTGTGAATTGCTGAGCAGGATGTACTGGTTAATGACGTCATCGGCCTGGGGCACAATGACAAGTGACTCGCGGTTAATCTTACCGAGTACCCATACGCGCCGTCCTTCCTTGAGGGACCCTGCGGTCTCCAGTGTAACAAGGCCGGAATCGATGAGTGGCTCATAGAACTCGAATGCCTCCGTGTTTTGCAGCGGCACGTATCGAGAGCCGACGACGCCCAGGATGGCGCCGGTGTCTTCACGATAGGTGGCGCGAGATGTTACCTCCACACCATCCGCCGTGAACAGAGGCTTGGTCCCGACCATAAAGTCGAGGCCGGATAGCATGATTCCCCTTTTGATGCTTGGGGCTCCCTCGATGACATTCCCTAACTTGTGCCAGGGTACGATGTTTCCCGCGGAAAACATTTGCTCTACTTCATGTGACATTCAGTTTCTTTCCCTTGCCTGCTTGAGCTTTTTGTTTCTTTGCAAACGCCTTCTTCCTCTTATGCAACCAGTCCCAAGAGGAAAACCATTCTGTTTTCTCAACGGTAATAAACACAGAGCCTCCGCCAAACTCTCCAGGGCGAGACTCTGAACAAGTATCTGACCAGGAGAACGAAAAGCATCTGTCAGAAGCAAACCTCGTCAGATATTCAAGAACAAACGTGGCGGCATGCTCTATATTACCGCTCTCGTCGGAGTAGATGTATAGGGTCTTATTCGTGGAGCCAGGCCCATCATAAATGCTCCACTGGAAGCCGAGCGGTTCGCAGTCATCAAGGTGGTACAAGTCCTCGCTCATGCGCTGAGCTTCGTAATAATCCGGATGCAGCTCGGGGTCGTCGGAACTTTCAACCTTGTCGATAACTTCAAGATGATGCTTGACCCAACGGACCTCATCGTCATTGTTCAGGACGAGGTTCTCGCAGAATTGAATATATGTATTAGCCATGGTTTACCATTAGCCGGTTGCTGCCACGGGCTTTTCTTGAGTCACATCCCCCACGAGCACCTTGCTTGTGAATCCAGCGTTGGACATCATCTTCCTAAGGCGCCCCAAGAAATCGTCATCACTCAGATTGTCGGTCATGGTTTCTGGGCTAATCATTTCGTAGACAATTTCGTAAACGATTGCACTTGCCGGAAGGATGGCGCGGCCAGGATGAAAGCTCCCCGTTACGATACGTCTTTGAGTGATATAACGCATGACGATGTCATCTTCGTATCTATCGTAATAGAAGGACTGAACATTATAAAGCTCCTCCTGCAACTGCAATCGAACACCCTCACTCTCCGGAACATGATGCCATGTGCTTTCGAGATAACCGATGTCGCGTTTTAGTGGTCGTATAATTGTGACTTGCATTCGTGTCTCCCTTTACTCTTCTGGAGTTAAATGTTGTTGTCGTAGAACATCCAGCGTTCCGACAACCTCGCCCTGGTGGTAGAGAAGGTCCGCGAAGGGTTTGAGGCCATCCCAATTAAGAGGCGTACCCTTAGAAATGTCGCAGAGAATGTCATGCTCGGCGCCGTCTATGAACTCCGCAAATTCATCATGCGCCAAGTTGGATATTTTTTTCCACAGTGTTTCGGCTTCCTTGAACAAATACTGAAGCTCAGATTTCGTCATTATTTGCCTCGTTTTTTAGGATTTCTGAAGTCGCTGTAGTTTAGCCATTTTACCCACAAGCATCCGCAATACGGACATCTTACGGATGTGCCTGGTAGATCTTCGAATGTTGCTCCGCACCCAGGTCTGCCCTTCACTCGGGGTCGACTAGGAATGCCAGCACATCTAAATAGTGCTACTGTCAAAGATAAATGCTCTGTAGATTTTGGCCGCTGTGTTTATTTGGCGCGCTTGTCGTACCGCCGATCCCCATGTGCTTCGATCGCGAATCTCTTTGCTTTTTTACTCATGACCATAGCGAGGCTTTGGCTTACCCCTCCCTGGCTTTGCCATGTCTGGAAATACTTTGCCTTTGCGCAGAATATGAAACCCACCTGTAAAGCGCTTTCCGCTTTTGGTTACACAACTATAACCGGGCGCTACTCCGCAGTAAGGACAATGAAACCTTATGATTTGTCTATCTTCCGCAGAAAACATGGCACCACGATTGTTTATTTAGGTGATTTTTCTTGTTGCGTCATGTCCTGCATCAGTCCTTTGACGGCTTGAAAGATCATTAGGAGGCATACGGAAAGGCCGCCGATTGCTGCTACCCATTGAACAATGGTTGTATCACCATCGAAGGACGATAGTCCGACGAGCATGTACATGAGCATGATGAGGGTGGGAGGAATGATTATCCACGTGTTTTTTGTTGAGGCTTGCATCGACACAGAAGTTTCGTTGGAGTCAAAATCTCGCCTGTTCACTTATGTGATGTAACAGGCGATTAGCCATCCCACACGCGGTTCCACACGCGGTTCCACACGCGGTCAGCCACGTGGCCCCGCACGCGGTCCCACACGCGGTTCCACACGCGGTCCACCACGCGGTCCCACACACGTTCCACTACGCGGTTCCCCACGCGGTTCACCACGCGGTTCCCCACAAGCAATTTTACAGGCTTAGACATTAGTAAGACGCACCATGATGGTCTACACGCGGCCCTACA
>Ga0307376_10002364_pt1 | contig 18650 bp, 10 predicted proteins | sample TR2MG_FD_202536 | JGI IMG/M metagenome (GOLD analysis project Ga0307376, IMG submission 202536) | Soil microbial communities from Risofladan, Vaasa, Finland - TR-2 | ecosystem: Environmental > Terrestrial > Soil > Coastal area > Acid sulfate soil | place: Finland: Risofladan, Vaasa | collected...
ATATACAACGAACAGAATAACCGTCTTTCTTTTCTACCCCGTAAAGTGATAATTCTCCCTTGGCAGAATATAATGCCCTACAAATGCCAGATTCATCACCTTCATCTTCAGATGTCCAGAAAAAGGTCATATAGCCTATATATCCCATAGTCTTGTCACCGCTACGACCACTCGAAAGCGCGGTAAAACCACTTGAATTTGTTGCTCCAGTATTTGGACTTTTCCAGGAATTTGTACCTGTTTCTTTCAATTTCCCACCTGCTGGATCGTCACCTCCAAGATAGTTAGATAAATTCCACCAGTCTTGCATAGACGGCAGGTGCCAACCATCAGGACAAGCTTTGTTAGCAACTTCCCAAGAATACAAGTAACCATGAGTCTTTACATAGTCTTTAATATCTTCATACACCCAGCAACCACTTTCAGTTTTAAAGGCAAGGTTTTCACCCATCCACCATTGATCGCCTATTTTAACAGTTTTGTAGACCTTACCGTCTCTTTTATCGGTAATTGAACCTGTTTCCTGAGCATATACGCATGTAGATATACCAACAGTAATACAGATTACTGCCATCAAATAACTCAAAATCTTTTTCATTGTTTAAGTATTTAATTAACAATTAATTAATTTACTATGTTAAAGTTATGAAACACAATAATACCAGTCAATTAAAAATCCACCTATTAAGGTTTATCAAGATGGTCAATGTTCAACCATCTAAATGTCTTATACATTTCTTCTCAAAAAGATAAGGATTATCTGTCTTTAGGAATACGAAACAGAATGTTATACCGGATACCGGATTACCATCAAATTCAAGCATCAATCCACATTTCTCTCTTTCCCAATCGTTTCTTGTAAATACAGGGAATCTACCATTCTCAAAAATTATTACAGGATTACCAATCTTGCAATGTAAACACTGGTCGATAATATAATTTAAAATGAGTATCGGCTTTCAATAATAATTCAAGTTTTTATTTTTATGATTTTATTACTCCCATCCCAACCTTCCCCCGTGGGGGAAGGCGTTTGCAACAATCTTTTCCCCCTTGAGGGGAAATAAGAAAGGGGGTAAAATAAATTCAATGAAAGAATTGTAATATGTTCATAATTAACCATATATATACAACACAATATTTTTTATTATTAATTGCCGATACTCAATTAATTTAATTCATTGGAATCCTCATTAACATATAGGAATTCATCAATGCAGTTAATTAGCCAATTAATAAAGTGTGCTTTGTCGCTTATAACAATCTCTTCTTTTTCATCTTGAATACAATACTCCCCTTTATCTGAAAGTAATTCTTCAGTCTTTGGAATGTTAAATGACGCGATGGCATTTGCCAATTCGATTGTAATAGCCGTCTGGTCTGTTTTAATCATTGTTCCCATTTCCTTGTGTTATTATTTAGTAAATATTGAATTAAAAACCACCCACCCAGGATTTATCCCAGGTGAGTGGTATTAGCACGGTTGGTTTTCAGTGGTTCTTGAGTTGATAATGTTGAGTTGAACCTTCTCAAAATAACCGAAAACAAAATACAGCATGACTCAACAATAAACCAGATTTCGAGTCTATTCGGTCTAGTCTCTGGAATTCCTTCATTTGCGTCCTGTTACTCTGAAATTAAAGAAGTAGTAGGCTTTACCCCTAATAACTTAAACATCAATTAGATGCAAATCACTTTTAACGGCTAAAACAAAGCAAATAAGCCCTTTTTGTAATTCGTCAACGTCTGATATCACAAGGACTTCGAACGGGCATTGTAAGCGCTGACGGGACAACTTCAAAAAACCAACAGTTAATGCTGGCTTTTCTATTCCATCAACATTTATTAAGTGTTGGGGCAAAGCCCTCAATACGCCTAATTATGAGCCGTTTGATTTCAGCAAACGGTAATTAAATTGAGGCCAATTTGAAAAAGGTATAGTAACAATATCTTCATGAAATGACATGCAAAGAAGGAGTCTCTTCAAACGCCATCTGTATGTATTTCATTTGTTTTGAGGTTGCAGACATTAATGTAATATCAAAGAGGTATACATCATCAACTTCTTTAATGAAAATAATTGTTGGTTCCTCTTTCAGGTTACTCCACGGGGTGTTCATAATTGCAGATCGAAGCAAAGATTCTGCGACATTCACTTTACCCAAAGATCTGTCAACCTTAAGATGAATAATATGTTCTTCCAGTGCCGCAGGATATGCCATTTCGGTTATTGCTCTATGAATTATTGTGGAATATGGGACTCTCAGGATCTGGCTGCTACCCGTCATTATCTTCAAATAGGAAAGCTGCTTGGATTTTATCTGTCCCGAAAAATCGCCTGCTTTGATATAAGAACCATTCTTCAGGTTATGTTGTATCCTGAAAATTATTCCTGCAAATATATCTCTAAGAAGGAACCATGAGAGGAAAGAGATTAATATAAGTATGAAAGCATAAACAAGATATGGGTAGAAGAACTTCTCCCTGAATAGAAAATTGGTGATCCAGAATATAAACACAACCCAGATAACGAGCTCAAGTGCCATAATAAGATTATCCAAAAAATTCAATCCTGAGTACCGGGTTAAAAGACTTTTTAGAACCAGTCTTATGACTTTTAGCGTGATAAACAGCAACGCCGCGATGAGACATACTGTAAAAATTTTCATTTGGGCCGAATATTTAGTTTATTCATGTCGTACTATAATACCTCTTCTCTTTTAAAAACCTTTATTAAGTGAGGTTCAACGAAAGAATTCACAATATATAGCTTTTCCCTTTTTTCTTCAATCAGACCTGCCCTCAGCATTGAATTAACAATACTCATTGATCTTAAATCATCAGAAAAAAATATTTTATTAATTCTTTCATACGTTAATCTTTTATGAAGAATCAATTGTATAAGAACAACTTTCCAATCCTCATCCAGCTCGTTAAGAGCATTTGTGTCAGGCAGGGATGGTTGTTTAATATGTATTTTGTACTCAGAAACGCTAACAATGTTTCCAAGCCATGCTTTCAGAGCAATTCCCGGGTTACCTTCGGAATAATTAAAATACTTATTGAATAGTCTGGCCATTCGTATCTCAGATAATTCCTCCTCATCACTTTTATGTAATACAAACTCCAATCCGCTTGAACGATGCCTGCGAATAATTATCTCCTCTATCTCTTTTGAATCGAACGGACTTAATTGAATAACACTTATGAATACATCCTGCAGATTAACCATCTTATTCATCATGGCGAATGCATAAGGATTGACGTTTACAATAAAAAGTATCTTTTTACTGTAGTCATTTATAAGATCAATAATCAGCCTGATTACTTCCCAACCGCTACCCGAACGTTCCCACCAAAGCTCTAAATCATGAATGATAATGACACTGCCCTGAGGAAGAGATTCCAATATTTCTTTATCACTGCCTTTGATATTTGTAGCCTTGCTGAGTTCAGAATAAAAATCTGACACCTGGACAGATCCTGCATATACCGGAAAAAGGTGATGAGCTCTATCCTTCTTAAAAGCTCTTTCAGCTGCATGACGACAAAAAGCTGTTTTCCCCGAGTTTCTCTCTCCAACAACAATAATACCACCCATATGGCCTGTATTAAATCGTTGAACACCTGTTTTGAACATCTCTTCATCCTTCTCACGCCCTATCCAGAAGTCCTCACTTATACTCGACCTGCCACTGAATAAATTTTTATAGAATTGTGGAAGTTTATTCAGCACTTTTTCCTTCGGGCTGACACTCTCAACAAGGTTAATAATATTTTGATTACCAATACTCTTATGATAGGATCCCATTATTTTCCTGGCCATAATGATCCAATCACTTCTGGAATAGAGCACCCTTGTGGTTAAGTACTTGTAGGACAATTTAAACCGATAAAAAAATGCATAAAAAGTCTTTTTGACTTTTTTACTATGATGTTCCCTGATAAATCCTGAATATTCGGAAACTGTTGCAGGGATCTTATAAGAGGATAAGCGGTCAAAAACCTCTTTAAGGCCATTCTCAATAATTTCATTGATATTTTCTTCCAGTTGGACTATTTTATCTTCCTCTTTTTTGATTTTCTGACAAGTCTCTTCAACTATCGAAGAGATTACCTGATGTTTGTCAGGCAACTCCTCAGGGATATTATCAAGATTAAACCGGGTCAGGCTAAGAAGGTCATGGGTTATAAAGATCGAATTTTTCAATATTTCAGCTATCTTCTCCAGCTGATCATGGGTTGTTCCAATGAACCTTGATTCAATGTAAAATCTTGTTATTTTACGAAGAGGAACATTTATGTGATCATCACTTTTATCAGTTGACTGCTCTGTGCTGCTGGACGAAGCAATAACCATATTGTCAGGTAGTGTATCAGTCATCTGAAGAATTTCTTTTCCAAAGCTGTCAAAGATCTTAAGCAACGATATACTCTCTTCAAACGATGTAATACTTAATTTTAGTTCTGGTTCCTTACCTTGTTTATTATTGAATTTTTCAAGCTTTGATCTGAGTTCCTGCAATTCCATTTTAAAATGGTTATCCAGTTCCTGAGAAATATCCAGTTTCAGCTCATTTATTTTATCATTGATCCTGCTTTTGTGGGCCTGCAAAAGGACATCCAAATGGATTTTATTGACCTGATGAAGAGTCTGTTCGTGCCATAATTCAGCAAAACCAGAATTATTTTGAGTCAATTCTGCATAGTATTTTTTATTTCTTCGTTTTTGCCTTATGCGGTAATTAATGTCAACCTTTCCCATATCAGTACTCATCAGCTGAAGATTTTTTCGAAATTCCATCAGCAGTCGGTTCCTGAGCTGTTCCTTCAATAATGTGATGTTGGCCATTAACATGTAGATTCTGTCCTGATTTGTTGCCTGAGCTGCTACTACACTATCAAGGAGTTCATCCTTTCTCCCTGCCTTTTCAAAAAGTATTTCAAGCAGATTGTCGACAGAGATAATAAGCCCCCTGACTTCAGAGAATTGAATTAACAGGTCGGTCTGAAACTTTGACAAATAAGCTGCAAGAAAGTAATGTCGTGAATTTCGTAAATAATAATCAGCTATTTCATAATAATGGATTTTCCCGGGAATTGTTTCTTTTGAAAATGGATGGGCCATGCGTTTCCTTAACATGAACCATTTGAGCCTGAAAGGATCACTATTTTTCAGAGTAAGATCTTCTTTGGTATATGGTATTTCAATTTTCAATGGAAATTGCAGTAAATCCTCATTGAGGCGATCAATGTACCAGTTAATCCCATTGGCCAATGACTCTTTTTGTAATTCAAGCTTATTTTTATCCAGTTCAGTAAAAATTCGACTAACCCTGAAATAGAAGTCATTTTTTATTTTAATCAGGTTCTTCCGCCTGCGATAAGTATCATCAAGACCTTTAAGCTTGTTCAGTTGAATAAAAACTGTACTTATTGTTGCCAATAATTCATCTGACAGTTTCTGCACTTCTGAAAGTACAGGATCAATTGCTTTGTCGAAGAAAAGTGTAATAATTTTCTGCCCATTCGTATCAATCTTCTTAATGTCTTCATTTATGATCAAGTATTTTGAAGGTACCAACTCAGGGAGGTTCAGGTCGTGGTATAACGAGACCCTGTGTTCTCCATCCTGTGAAGTCTCAAGACCAAGGTCAAATGATTCGAACCTTGATGAACTGTTCACTAAAAGGAAGGTTCCGAGATGTTGGGATATGTTCAGAATATCATCATAGGTCTGTTCAATACGCTGAAATTGCCTATCGGGGATGCCGATAAATGTCAGGTCAGTATTCGAAGATTCCCTGCTAATAATCTCATGTTTTGGCAGACCTTCAATGCTGTTGTTTATGATTTTAATTTCCAGATTGATCCGGTATTGATTAAGTATCTGTTGCAATGTTTTATAAAGTCTTTCTGTGCGATCCTGCAGGTTATTAATTACCAGCAGCCTGATATGGGCATCTTTCCAATCTCCTTCAGAGGTAAAATGTCGAAGCAGGAACAAAGTGAATGTAAGATTGCTTCCCCAACCACTCCACCATACATCAATAGTATTCTTATCCCCATATTTTTTCAGAGAATTATAATGCAAAAGAATTGAATTGAAGTCGCTCTCCTCAAAATTTTTGATAGTACGTAAAAAGTGCTCCTTTTGCTTTTTATTCCTGCTCCATCCCATAAGAATTGTGTTTGGCTCGATTCCGGAAAAACCATAAATCCGGGAGACCTCATCCATGCCGCTATAAATATCCCTGCACTTATGCTGCTTTATATGGAGTTCATTTTCATTATAAGAAACTGAAGAATAAAGTTTATCTCTGACCAGTCTTTGCTCGTCGGATACTACCATTTCGAAGGCAGAATACATTCCAAGCCTGCCACTAAAGGCTTGTGCGAGTTCAACCAAATGAGGTCTTTCCGTTTCACTGCCTGAGAAGAGGATAATATTTGGTCTCCAGTTGCGTGTTTGAAGAGATGATTTATTCAGGCGCTGAAGACCGTTCCTTACAAGGGTGGCCCAAACACTACTCCAGGCATCACCGGTTTCCAGAACAAGTTGCCTGCGCTTCAGGAAAAGAAACAGAGTGCCAAGAATCACTATAGCTCCAATCATTGCAAGAAAGTCGAGCTGGATCATTACCAGGAAGCAGGCCATGAAACCAATAACGCTTACCCATGCCGGTGTTTTAAACGAGGGCCGGAAATCGGCACTGGTAAGTGACTCAAAAGCAGCACTAAGATTCAGAAAACCATAGGTGGTAATGAAAAAAATTGATACAATACGAGCTATTACATCCAGTTCTCCTATCAGAATGCCAGCTTCGGCAATAATAAAAGTAAACAGTAGAGCATTCCTGGGTTCCTTGGCTGCTCCGGTTCCCAGGGCAAAAATTCTTGGTGTTATCTTATCAATGGCTGTTGACTGCAAAATTCTCGGAGCTGCCAGGATGCTGCCAAGAGCAGAACTAAGCGTTGCTCCCCAGATTCCTGCAATGACCAGCTGGGGAACCAGGGCAATCTTAAACAATGCTTTTGAATCGGTGGCTAAGAGTTCACCGTCAACAGTATAAGCAAAGAAAAACGCCAGACCTATGTAGACTATTAATCCTAAGGCGATTGCAGAAATAGTCCCAAAGGGTATCGATTTTTTTGGATCTTTCAGATCGCCCGACATTGAGACTCCAGCCTCAAAACCTGTCACAGCAGGGAAAAAGATACCAAATAAAACCATCAATGGAATTCCGGTACCTTTTCCTGAAAAGTTTGGCGATACAGGCGCCAGATCGTGATTCCCGAGCAAAATCGAAACAAGAGAAAGGAAAATCGCTGCCATTATCAGGTATTGAGTTTTGATAGCCAGCGAAGTACTGATAAAAGTGATAATAGTAACCGCAAGAAGAATTATACTCCCTGTGATACGGATGTGGTTGATATCCATAGGCATATCCCAATAACCAAGGAAGCTCTCGGAAAAACCAATTAGATAAAGACTTACGCTGAATGATAATCCGACAAACAATGCCAGGCCTAGTGTTCCTCCTATAGGTAATCCAAGACTCCTGGATATAATATAATAAGTACCTCCCTCCTTAACCTTTTTATCTGTTGCAATTGAAGATACACTTAACCCTGTCGTTATTGAAATAAGATGGGCTACCAGAATTATGGCGAGAGTCCCAAATAATCCTGCTTCACCTGCAATCATAGGAAGGCGCAGGTACATAATTACCCCTAAGATCGTAAGTATGGAAGGGGTAAAAACCCCACCAAAAGTCCCGAACTTTCTTGCTTTAGCCATATTCTATTAATTATATCAGGAGAAGAATAACAATATAAATCTTTATCTGTTAATTAAGACAAACAAATATACTAATTTTGCATCGTTAAAATATTTTGGGAAATGGAATTATTAAATCCTTATACCGCTATTATAGCAGGTTGTATAATTCTGATTTTGTCTTACCAGTTTAACTGGTTATCAAAGGTATTTAACATCCCAAGCGTCTTGTTGTTAATATTGTTGGGAGTAGGCATCAGGTTTGGACTTGATTATTTGAACATCAGTATTATCAGTAATCTGATGGATATTCTTGTGGTAATAGGTGTTGTAGGATTGATAATGATTGTGCTGGAAGCAGCTTTGGAGTTGGAACTTACAAGAGAGAAAAGACCCTTGATAATAAAATCGTTCTTTCTGGCTTTATTCTCACTTGTAGCATGCATCTTTTTTATAACATGGGTATTAAACACTTTAATTATTGAGGATCTCTTCTCCTGTGTTATATACGCAGTACCTCTTTCAGTTGTCAGTAGCGCAATTGTTATTCCCAGTGTTTCCAGCCTAATGAAAAAGAACAAAGAATTTCTGATTTATGAAAGCACATTTTCTGATATCCTTGGGATCATGATCTTCTTTTTCCTCATAAGTGGCACTGAAAAAGGGACTACAAGTGAGATATTTATGCATATCTCAATAAACCTTGTTCTTACAATAATTCTGTCTGTTATTATTGGTTACCTGATGGTGATACTGCTTGAGAAACTGCGTTCCCAGGTAAAACTATTCCTGCTAATCTCGGTACTGATACTCCTATATTCCATAGGAAAACTATTACATTTTTCATCTTTAATAATGATCCTCATTTTCGGGATAATCCTAAACAACAGCAGGATTTTCTTTTCCGGAAAACTAAAAAATGTAATTGACTTTGATTCTCTGAAAAAGGTTCAGAATGATTTTCATACACTTACTATAGAATCAGCCTTTTTTATAAGAACTTTCTTTTTTGTGATCTTTGGAGTAACATTGGAACTAACCGACCTGATTGATAAGAAGGCTGCCATTATCAGTCTGATAATTATTGGCGGGATATTCCTGATCAGGTTTTTAAGTCTTAAAATTTTTTTTGTAAAGCGTCTGTTCCCCGAAGTTTTTGTCTCTCCAAGAGGACTAATAACAATTCTGTTATTTTTCAGTATCCCTGTTTCAAATCAAAGCAGTGAATTCAATTCCGGAATACTGTTGTACATTATCCTTATTACAAGCATTATGATGTCAGTATCACTGATTGTGAAAGGCGAAGACAGAGAATTTGCTGAAGAGCTGACTTTTAAAGACTGGGACGAACTGGACCAGGAAATAGAGTCTTTATCAAAAAAAGACTAAAATAACTAGAATAATACTAATTGAGCTGGTCCACTCTCAATAAATATTTAAGTATCCTCGTTGATATACAAAAAAGGTTCCACTCTACGATCATAAGTCATTACAACCGGAACCTACCTGGATCCAATAGCTTTTACAATAAATTTATTTAATATATCCTAAGCTTTCTAAGAATAGATCTATTTCATTAAATGCCCTGGCTTTTATTTCTTTATCAGGGATATAATGGTCATCAGCAGGATGATCATCATGAGCAAGTAAATGCCCCACGCCATCATAAATGTTCAGATAAGATTTATTGCCATATTTTATCATGTTTTGATTGAAGAGGATAGATTCCTGAACAGGTGTAACTGTATCATCTTTGCCAACCAGAATGATCGCCGGGGGCATATTTTCTTTAATGTGTTCCGCGGGTGAGAAATTCAAAGGATTACCTTTATCAAGTAATAATTGCTTAAACCATCCATCGCTGGCAATTGATAAAGCCGGAGAATATAAAATCAAAGCATTCGGTATACTAGATATACCAGGATCAGTATCGTACGATGGAAAAACAGCCGTACAAGCAGCCAGATGGGCTCCGGCAGACAATCCATATGCTACAATACGATCAGGATCTATTTTTAATTGTTTAGAATTCTTTCTCATCCAGATAATCACATTACGTGTATCTTCCATGGCATCAACAGGTGTAATGTACTTTTGATCGGATAACCGATACTGGGCTGAAACGGCAATCATCCCTTTTTTAGCAAAATATTCACCATCCACGAAGGTCCAAGAAGGTTCTCCAACCGCCCAGCCACCACCATGAAAAATTACAATTGCCGGATTATTTTCTGTTTGAATTTTCACTGGCGATGTAAAAACATAAGCTTTTAGACTATCCTTACCTGTTATATTAAATGTATACTCAACAGGGTTTATTTTATCTGAAATTGTTTGAGCACTAAGGGTAATATTAAAAGAAACAGGCATTAACAATAGGGATAATTTTATAAACCACATCTTATTCATAATTGAGGATTCTTAGTTTATTATTATGCAATTTTTTCAAATGTCGTAGTGTCTTTAAATTGAGTACAAAGAATGTATAATCAAATTGTAAATACATCCCTTAAATGACCTTTTTTTGTAATAGATGGTATTTATAAGTTACTATAATATAAAGAAAAGACTTAAATAAACGGGTATTGATGCATTTTTAAAATTTATTTTTACAGCTATTCAGACTGGGACTTGTTAAATTGTGCCTATACCAGATTGCATATCTAAAGTTCAATCAGTAGTAAATAATCAATTGATTTCTGATTAAATATTGCTTTATGCCTGACTGTCGGTACTAAGTCAAATCCTTGTTTCCCGATTAAAATTTGATGCAGCAGACGAGCACTTTTCAATGTGAGGATTACAATTTGAGTTGTATATCTTCGACTTTATTATTCTGCAATGCAAAAAAAAGAGAGCATCTCGAACACCTTTAACCTGGTTAATTATTCCCCTGTCTAAGATTAATTTACTCTTCCAATTCCGGTGTCAACATCTCTGTCTTTGTTTGTTTACTGTCTGTGACTTTCCTTTCAATCTTATTAATTACCACCTGGGTAACTCCTTTTGATCCCTTTTCGTTTACCGGATTTATCAACGAATGCAATATACCTGGTAGTTTGATAAGGCATTAGTTGAGGTGTATGAACGTTCTCAATATTTTCAGCGCGTAATGAATAATTGTTATGATCCTTCTCCCATACATCAACAAAATAACTTGAACTTTCAAGATTAGGGAATACGACAAGACCATTTGCATCAGTTAAACCGCTGGCAATTTGATAAGTTTTTGTATCCCAATCTGATTCTGAAGAAAATAGAAGAACCCTGGCATTTGCAACTGGATAAAACTCCCAGAATTCTCGCACATCAACCTCTAGTATGGATAATCCCTCATATTCATTTGTTGTAAAACTAAGTTCATTACCATACGCTGTACCTGCAGTATTAGTGGCATACGCCCGTACATGATATTTTGTATTGGATGTTAATCCGGAAATACTACTTATAAAACTTCCGGTACCTGTACCTTCGGATTGTTGAATAATTTATTCTTAATTATGATAATTGAATCATAGTTATTGGGTGACTTAAAATTTATAAGGGTTATTTGAAGATTACTTTGAGCCTGATTTTTTTATATACTACCAATAATTATATAAGGAATGAAAATTCCAAATTTTGTCCATCAGGAACCTTTATTAATAACGGTCTTTCCTTCTGGCAAGCCGATAACTGATCTGTAACTATTCAACTATATCAAACCCCATCTTCTTTCCCTTTTCATCCCGGTCGGGAATTCCGAAGTTAAAGAGAATGCTTATACCAAACCGGCGGTTATCGGAATAACGGTCACCATAGGTATCAATACTCCCCTGGTTGAGACGAAACTCGTTTACCATTGTACGGAAGATATCCCTGGCGCTGAGGGTTACAGAGAGCTTCTTATTCAGGAAGGTCTGGTTCAAACCAAGGTTTAACTGGCCGAAATTATCCATCTCGTAGAAGTTCATCTGTCCTTTTGTCATCACGAATCCACTTAGGGTGAGACGGGTTTGTGGCATAATGCGGAAGGCGTGGTAGGTGAAAAACCGCCAGCTCCCCCTGCTGAAAGTAAGACTCTGGCCTTCATATACCCCGTCGTAATCGTTGAGATTGTATTGAGCTCCTGCATAAAAGAAATACCTGTTTGTTGGTGGAATGCCTCCCATAATCCGGAAATAGGTCTCAGTGTTTTTGCCCAGGTTATCGTAGGTTCGAAAAGCAACATCCTGGTGGAATTTGTCCTGGTAAATTACACTTGAGAAAATATTTCTTGTATAATTTTTCCCAATAGCAAAGATCGGCATATCATCGAAGCTTATGTTGAGTTCCAGGTTGTCAGTGAACTGTGGTTTCAGAGCCGGATTGCCTGTTTCATAGAAAAACTGGTCGACATAATTCACCGAAGGATTGAGGCTTTCATAACCGGGCCGGGATATCGTTTTCCTGTAAATGGCATATGCACTCAGGTCGAATCCTCCCACACTGAAAACCGGCCTGCTGATGTATATGTAGGGGAACAAATCAGCCCTGTTGATTATGAAACTGGTATCGGAGGGGACAGATTGGATCCCTTTCATAAAGGTGTGCTCTATACGGATACCGGTTTTCAGTAACACCTCCCATCCCAGGCTCCGTGAAAGCTGAAGATAAGCAGAGTTTATGCGTTCGTGGTACCTGAAGGTCTTGGTGCGTAATAAGTCCCCTGATTGTATCCCCCCAATGGTGATGAGATAATCTGACAGGCTGCTAAAGTATTGCCAGGTGCTGTTTAAGCCTGTTTCCATCTTGATGTTCAGGGGTAGCCGGTAAGTAAGGTCAGACTGCACCTGGACAAAATGACGAAGCTGCTTATTCTCGCCTTCGCCGAGGATCTCTTCAGCCAATGGAAAAACGAAACCGGAACGATATGCCTGAGTTCCATCATTTTGGTTAAATGTATAAGATAATTTTGTATCCCACACAGACCCTGTTGTGTCAATCCTGTAAAGCGCACCAAACTCCTGCCTCACGCTAAGAAATGCTGTATTATTATTGCTGGTGTTGTCGGTTTCTGAAATAACCTGGTCACTCATGGCATTAATAATATTTGAGTTCTGGCTGGCAGTCCTGGGAAGACTCCTGTTGATCCGGCCATCATAGCTGATATTAACCTTTTCATCAGCATCATAGCTTATTCCATACCCAAGATAGCCCTGGTGTGCCTGGCGTCTTGTCGTTGCCATCTGATAAAGTGATGTGTCAGGTTTAAGCAGCCTGACCGAATTGAGTTCCTCAAGCATATCGTTATGACTGTATTCAAAGTTGAGATAACTGGTACTTAAGTCACCACCGTTGTTTAGGCTGAATCCGGCAAAACGGTTACCGTGCACCCCCTGGTTCATTCCTGCTCTTGCAGAACCAAAACGACCTATTTTAACCCCACGTTTCATAATTACATTTATGATACCTCCGGAGCTGGAGGCGGAGTACTTTGCAGAGGGAGTCCTGATCACCTCAATACTTTTAACACTCCCCGGAGGCAGACTGCGCAATATGGTCATTATATCCTGTGTGCTCATCTTCTGTTCTCTGCCGTTTATGAAAATGACTGCCGGCGTTGCACTGCTAAGGTAAATTCCTCCGTCCTGGTCTACCAGCAGCCCAGGTGTGCTTTCAAGGATCTCAAGAGTGTTGGTGCTTATGCTTGCCATCGACTCGGCATCAATTATCATTTTATCCTCTTCCTGTCGGATAACCGGCCGACGGGCCGTTACGATCACCTCATTCATTAAAACAGCATCCTCGATCATCTGAAATTCGAATTTCTGTTGACCGGCAGTAATATTTACAGATGCCTCCAAAGGCTGGAAACCGATATAGCTAATGTTCACAGTATATAGCCCCTCTTTTAACCCGTCAAATCTCGCGACACCATTCAGATCGGCAGCACGAACCAGCTTTTCAGAATCCGAGATATTGGTTAGTTGTACAATGGCCCCCGTAAGAAACACTCTTTCTTTGTCCTTAACAATAATACTCACCGACTGACCCTGGCACAAGCCTGAAAACAGCATAAAAATCCCCAACAGGAACGATATTCTCTCTCTATAGTTCATATTAATGGCCAAAAATATAAATATTTCAGCGTTTCGAAAATAATATACCCTATTCTCGCCCTCCGCATCAAACTACTAACAAATTGACCAAAATAAGCATTTACATATTTTTTACTGATTAGGAGCCCTACTAAAACTTCAGTCCTACTTTATTAAATAGAGATATCTTTCGATATGAAAATTGGTAATTACAGAAGTATCTGGAACTTATAAGTTCTTGAATAATAGCACTAAGCCACCTTTTACGGACGAGGATGACCGGCTGGACAGTTGAGAACTCATGTTTGTTTTAATAGATCTAATATAAAGCAAGATCTGGAGATATATTTGCCAGTTAGTTTCCATAGATAAGAGCTTGAGGGACATTTTTAGCATAAAATAATGTTAATCCATTCATTTCTGTCATATCAACAACTTTAAAGCCATACTTTTCTAAAAGCTTTGAAACACTTTTTTTATCCAGATTACTATCTGTCTTCAAATCCAGAACATTATTTATTCTGGATGATAATCTAGGCAGAAATCCCTTTCCCATAAGATTCTTACTGTCAGAAAAGCAACCAATGAAATTTATATTATGAGGTAAAATAATAGAGAGAGAATGCAAATACGCTTCCAGTGATTTTATGAAATTAAGCTTTTTGAGATTAATTAATGTATTGACACCTATTAATTCATTTTCATCATAATAATAATGTTTGTTAGGAGAGAGCATCATAAAATCAGATCCCACAGACAGGTTAAAACGTTTTAAGTAATTGAAAAAAAGCTTCCCTCCTTCTGCTGTCAGACTTAAATTATCCGGATTATAACTGATCTTCCTGTCTGAGATAGTATCTCCTGGGAAGTTATTATCATAATTACTACCAGCATTGAATAGAGGTCTTCTATAATCTGAATTAGTGTCTATCATTATAAATCTTTCGTAAATAGTACTTTCCTGCAATGAACATAAAGGTATGCAAATTAATTGTCATCAAGGTTTAGGCTCTTATTATTTAATCAACCCGTATTTATAATATATAAACAATCAATAAAGGAATAAGTTCTAAGCCCCATGAGTTAGAGATTGTATTAAAAGTCACAATCCATTAAAACTGTCAACAGTGCAATACTTCCGACAGGGAGGGTTAAAAAGCACAATTGCACAAATTTTAATAAGGTTATTAACCTCAATATCTGTTTTAATCCCAATAATAATTTTAAAATATCAATCTAAAAAGATATGCAATTAGCCCAACGGGTGTTGTAGACATCATCGGGTGAAATCCTCGCTTATATCCTTTTTCCCTGTACTTTTTAACCAGGAAATACTTTCTGGCGTAGAAAAATTTAGATTTTGTCTTATTTAAATGGTAAGTTAAGTGAGTAACCAGTCCTCCTGTAAAGATAACAATTAATGAAACAGGGATCTTTGTAACCAGTCCCTTATCGGACAGAAAATCAAGCTTATAGATAATTATAGCTATAGCAAAAAACAGTACTTTGATTAAGAATCCGATCCGATGGATCATTAGAGCTTTTTTGCTTCTTGGTACTGGAATACTTACTGATCTTGATTTAATACTACCCATTGGGCCCACACCTCCGGAAATGCCAGCTGTCTTATGCATATTATATGAGAATGGAATCCCATCAGCTTTTAGTCCTGTTTTAAAAAAACAGTCCATTTCCTTAATAAGATCCTTGTACTTGACTTTCGCCTTTTTTTGAGCATCTGCCCTTGCTGAATGTGATACCTTTTGGATATCTGCCTTTAAATATTCTTCGTCTGGAATTTGAGTCTTGATATTCTTTATGTATTTGTCATGAAGTAAGTCATAATTGATTTTTTTGTCAGGATTACTTAGAATGCTATATGCCTCATAAATCTCAGTAAATATTTCGTTAGCGTTTTTGTTATCACTGACATCCGGATGATATTCAAAAGCCAGTTCTTTAAATCTTTGCCTGACAGAGTCTGGCGAGACATCTGTTTCCAGTCCGAGAATTTTGTAGTAGTCTTTCATTCAAAATTGAATATTATACCAGGAGTCATTAATTAATCCTGTTTTTTTATTACCCACACTTCCCCTATCTGGCACCCTCTTCCTGTTCCACCACGACCAGATTCCATATTCCAGGATAATGTCAAATCACCATCCCTGGTAGCTTCTTGTGGTATATCAAACGAGACGGGGCCAATTGCACCCTCTCTTCTTTTATAATCATGCACTATCATATTCTCATCCGCTATCAGACGAATTGGCGTTGTATTTATATAAGTGACTTTTACCTCATATTGAGCTGTTTTATCAAGATTTGAATAATTCATTTCTAATGGGTGACCAAATAAAGTTTGCATATACCGGCCCCATGATACTCTTAAATTTAAGCCGTTCAAAGGAATAGGACCCCATTCTCTCGTACTTAAGGCAAATCCGGCAAATGGAGAATGATAAAACGCCGGGTCATCTTTATAGCTTAAGCCCGGAACTAAGTGAGGTTGATTTCCCATATCACCTAAATCATCATAAAATCCTCCCGGGCCAGGGTTCTTCCATTCTGTTATCTTTTCAATTTCACTTAGACGATCACGCTCCTGCTCTAGCTGTGTAATACGTTTGAATTGATCCTCCAGCCATACCCGATCATTTAAAGGGTACCTGATTAGATCAAGGTGAGCACCTCTTCTTATTGATATTGCATAATATTTCTGCACGCTTAATTGCATATGAATGCTTTGGAATAGAGCCTCTGCCAATTCAAAAATTCTTTGCTTCCAATTTTCAGCTACCGGATATATAACAGCTTTATTCAGTATGTCTTTCGATTGTTCCATCGCTAACAAAGTACCAAGTTCCGAAGCTCTTCGCAGAATATTCATTGCCTCATCTTCTAACTGTGTTTCATTTATCAATCTGCTTCTTATATAAGCATCATAATAGGCCCTGAACAGTGCCTGTTGGAACCTCCAGTTAAGGCTTACATCTGGTAAAGCCCTCTTTTCCATTGACTGGAACATGCTGAGATTGGTATAAACCAGATTATTACCTAACAACGGACCATTCCAGTTCTGTTCTAAATTTAAAATTCCCCGGGCAAAATCATTTGTATAATCAGGACCAATAAAGTACCGGCTATAATCCTGCAATATTTCCATAGGATTTGTATCCGGATTCCATCCCAGCCCACTCCATATAAATTTATTAACATCATCATTTACACCTTCCGAATAAGTAATAAATCCACATTTACTGTCCATGCTGTCTGCACGAAAAATATCAGTCTCATTCAATGGTCTCGGGTTAATACATTCCCGGTTTTCCGTTGCAGCAAATGCAAAATCCCAATTAGGTACAGGATATTGTGAATCAAGACTATGAGTTATATCTGGATATTGCCGAATAGGATATTTGGCAGGAACTACTTTTCTCATCTCGTTAATATCCATACTTATTTGCGGGCCATGAACAACTCCTGTTAACCATTCCGGCTCTTCTTTCAGTAATTTCAGAAACTCATCCATCTCTTCTCCATCAAATCCCTGTGGAGATACCCACATTTCTGCATTTGGATGAAACTGATGAAGAAGGCGTGTTTCTTTTTCCAACTGGGTGAATAAGAGTTTAGGTTTAAGATTTCCCGGGTCGCCACCGCAAACAAATATCGCGTCAATCTTGGGGAGCTGGCTAAAAATTAGCCTGTTATCTTCTAAAGACTTCTCAACATTCTCTGCTTTGGTGTAATCTCCATACATCTGGGGATACCAGATCCAAACATCTAAATCATACTTTTCCAATATCTTATCCATTCTGATCATCATCTCCATCTGAGGAAGAGGAAACATAGGACTTGTTGATGCATCATCAGTGAAAGGAGGCATCAATTCCACTGCATTCGTTCCGAATATTACGAGGTCACGGATATATTGCTCCCACATATCTTCAGTAAATCCATCATAGGCATTAGTCTTGGGTCGATAACCCAGCTGATGACCTCTTAATGCAACCTGGGGATGAGTATCAATACTGAGATCACCCGGAACAAGAATTTTCCCTGGGTACATAGATATTTTTCTTAGAAAATATCCTACCCCGAAAAGTGTTCCTCTGGCATCATTACCAAGAATAAATATTGTAGGGGCATTTCTGACCTTATTGATGACTTTGATGGTGAAACCATCTGCAGCGCTGTCTGATGACCCGGAATTAACCTGATTAAAAGGTCCGTTGTTATATGAGGATTCAGTACCTATTGCAATGACAGGGATTGAAGATCCCGGCCATTCCAATGAAACAGGCAATTCAATCATGGTTCTCTTTTCAACCTCCTCAATCAGCATCTCTAAAGCAACCTTCTCTGTTACTGTGATATTTGATGAGATGACTATTTTTGAAGCTGAAAAATCGTCATAATTCTGTATCTGCTGACTGAAACCAATATTCCCCAGGTTTAGACAGCCTAATACCAACAGAGTGGTATACTTCATCCAATTATTACCTCCAATTTTCTTCATAATATATGTTTTAGATTATTAACTGAGTGTTTCAATACTTGCTTTTAATTACATAACTGAATATAATTTAAGCAAAATGAAAAGATATAATCAAATTCTGATTAAAGATAAATAAAATATCCATTTTGACTGGAGTATACCTGACACAATTAACACCTTTTTGAGGAATTAAAATTCGTATAGAATCAGGATAATAAAAAGTAACTCCATTATTATCGGTTAAAGGTTTTTATTACTCTTAATAATAGCAAAAGCAGGATTCAGTTTTTCTTAATTGGAGATTACTTTTAAG
>Ga0307376_10002371_pt1 | contig 18626 bp, 14 predicted proteins | sample TR2MG_FD_202536 | JGI IMG/M metagenome (GOLD analysis project Ga0307376, IMG submission 202536) | Soil microbial communities from Risofladan, Vaasa, Finland - TR-2 | ecosystem: Environmental > Terrestrial > Soil > Coastal area > Acid sulfate soil | place: Finland: Risofladan, Vaasa | collected...
AATCTATGACGGGAATCAGATCATTGATCCGTCCCCGGTAGCCATGAATCTTGAAACAGTTGCTCTTCCTGGTGGAAGTCCTGTTTTAGCAAAGCCACGCGTGAATGAGGTAAACACAACCCTCACCCCGGTGGTCCCCCATAAGAATAGCCTGATTAAGGACCACTACAGGGAACTGACACTGCGTTTCAGGGAGGGTTTCTCACTGATCTTCAGGGTATATGATGACGGTGTTGCCTACAGGTTTATGACCGCGCTCAAGGGAGACGTGACAGTTAAGGGCGAGACTTTCGGACTCAGTCTGCCTGTTGGTGCTACAGCATGGTACCCTCTCGAAGAGAGCTTTATGTCACACAATGAACGAACCTTTTTCCCTGCCGGGATGGATACTGTAAGTCAGAAACATCTGGCAAGCCTTCCGGTACTTTTTAAATCAAAGGGCATCAATATCCTCCTTTCTGAGGCTGATATACAGGATTATCCGGGAATGTGGGTCACCGGTGACGGCCATGGCGGGGTATCCGGAATTTTTCCTGCCTATCCTGACAGGGAAAGAGCCAGGAATGACCGTGATGTATATGTTACAGCGCGTAAAGATTATCTTGCAAAAACTATCGGCACCCGCACCTGGCCCTGGAGAGTGTGTATTATTACGCCTGATGATGCCGGCCTTGTTGAGAGCGACATGATTTACCGGCTCGGGGCGCCTTCTGCAATTACAGATACTCAGTGGATTAAGCCTGGAAAGGTGGCCTGGGACTGGTGGAATGCAAATAATATTTACGGAGTCAGTTTTAAAGCCGGGCTTAATACCGAAACCTACAAGTATTATATAGATTTTGCATCGGAGAACAGCATCGAATATGTTGTCCTTGATGAAGGATGGTACAAGCTCGGTAACGTACTCAGTGTGTCTGACGGTTTTGATGTTGAAGAGCTTTGCAGATATGCTTCTGAAAGAAATGTGGGCATTATCCTGTGGGTCGTATGGAAAACATTCTATGACCAGATGGATGCAGCACTGGACCTTTATGAGTCATGGGGAGTGAAAGGATTAAAGATTGATTTCATGCAGCGCGATGACCAGTGGATGGTGAACTTGTATCATGAGGTAGCGGCAAAGGCCGCAGAACGGCATATGCTCGTTGACTTTCACGGGGCATACAAACCTGACGGTATGGAACGTACATGGCCCAATGTAATAACCCGTGAAGGGGTAAAGGGCCTTGAGCATAACAAATGGAGTAAGGAGTGCAATCCTGAACATGACCTTATACTTCCTTTCACACGAATGGTGACAGGCGCCATGGACTATACCCCCGGGGCAATGGTGAATATGCAGAAAAGAGATTTCTCTCCGGTGTTTAACCGCCCTGCCAGCCAGGGGACCAGGGCACACCAGATGGCAATGTATGTGGTTTATGAAAGTCCACTGATGATGCTCGCCGACAATCCTACAAATTACAGAAAGGAACAGGAGTGCACCAGCTTTATCGTAACTGTTCCTGTAACATGGGACGAGACCAGGGTGCTATCTGCGCAGGCGGGTGATTATATTATTATTGCCCGTCGTCACGGCGCCGACTGGTACCTTGCCGGAATGACCGACTGGAGTGGCCGCAAGCTTGAGGCGGACCTCTCATTCCTTCCGCCAGGAACGTATGACCTCGAATATTTTGCTGACGGGGTAAACGCTGACAGACGCGGAGAAGACTATATCCATTTAACGCGTAAGGTGACAGCCAATGACAGAATAGATATACCTATGGCCCCGGGAGGAGGATGGGTTGCCAGAATATCCAGATAAAGGCCCTTGCCATATTCAGAAATCATGAGACAATATCTTGACCTGCTTGACCATGTTATGAAACATGGTGTTGAAAAGAGAGACCGGACCGGCACCGGGACCATCAGTACATTTGGTTACCAGATGCGTTTCGACCTTTCCGGAAGCTTCCCGCTTATGACCACAAAAAAGCTGCACCTGAAATCTATCATTCATGAGCTGCTCTGGTTCCTAAGCGGCAGCACCAATGTGAAGTATCTGCAGGATAATGGCGTCAGAATCTGGAATGAGTGGGCTGGCCCAGATGGCAACCTTGGCCCGGTTTACGGATATCAGTGGCGCTCATGGCCTGCCGCTGACGGAACCCACATTGACCAGATAACATCAGTTGTCAGGTCTCTGAAAGCAAACCCTGATTCAAGACGCCATATTGTAAGTGCATGGAATCCCGGGGAAATAGATAAGATGGCCTTGCCTCCCTGTCATATTTTGTTTCAGTTTTATGTGGCAGAAGGAAGGCTCTCATGCCAGCTTTACCAGCGCAGCGCTGACATCTTCCTGGGAGTGCCCTTCAATATCGCCTCATATGCTCTGCTGACACTGATGGTGGCACAGGTGACCGGATATAAACCGGGTGAGTTTATTCATACTCTCGGAGATGCACATATCTATCTCAATCATACAGAACAGGTGAAGCTGCAGCTTACACGCGAACCTATGCCGTTGCCGGTTATGATCATTAATCCGGCAGTTACAGACATTTTTTTATTTAAATATGACGACTTCACCCTCAGCGGGTACAACTCACATCCCGGTATAAAGGGAGAAATATCAGTATAGGATGATAACGATTATTGTTGCAATATCAGAAGACAACGGCATCGGTTTCGGGAACCAGCTTCTATATCACCTCCCGGGAGACCTGAAAAGGTTTAAGGAGATAACTATGGGGCATTGTCTCATCATGGGAAAGAAGACCTGGGAGTCATTGCCAAAGAAGCCTCTTGCCGGACGCCTGAATATTGTGATCACGGATAATGAGCTTGACTGTTTTGACTGTGCTCTCGCAGCCCATTCAATCGGGGAGGCTCTCTCACTCTGTGAAGAAGGGAAAGAGATATTCATTATTGGCGGAGGATCGGTTTACCGGCAGTTCCTGCCCCTGGCCGAAAGACTGCTGGTGACACATATACATAAGTACTTTGAGGCCGATACATTTTTCCCGGAGATCTCTGATGCATTGTGGTATGTTGCAGAGAAAGAGGAACATACAACAGGCGGCGAAGAACCTGTAGGATTTACATACACGACCTATCTGCGAAAGACATAATTTTTTTCACCTCTTTCGGATAATCCGGTTAAACCTTTGAGGTTACTGCGTAGTCTATGTGAAACAGACCACACAGTAAATAACCTTAATAATAAGAATTATGAAAGCAAAAGCACTGATCCTTTTTATTGCACTTCTGGGTTTCATGGCAACCTCATGCCAGAAGAACGCAACTATAGAGGTGTCAAGCGTAGAGGCTGCTGATGATGCGGCCTTTGCCGAAACGATCTTTAATGATGTGTTCTCTACCCTGGAAATTGCTACAACAACAGCTGAAAGCATGCTCAAGTCAGCTTCTGTAGTGGATTCCTGCCCAATTGTAACTGTCACCTTCCCGGGTCAGGGACTATGGCCAAGAAATGTAGTTGTAGACTACGGTGAAGGTTGCACCGGACTGAATGACGTTGTACGAAGCGGGAAGATCTACCTGACCGTCACCGGTCCGCGTCGCGAGGCCGGATCAACACGAACAGTCACATTTGACAACTACTATTGCAATGATGTTAAGATAGAAGGCACAAAAGTAGTTGAGAACATGGGTCCCAATGATGCAGGCAATGTAGTTTTCTCCGTCCAGCTAACAGGAGGAAAGATCACTCTGCCTGATGAAAGGGTGATTTTGAGCGAATTTAACAAGGGAAGAGAATATATTGGAGGTTACCTTACCCGCAATATGTGGGATGATGAGTGCATGATCACCGGCGTGTCATCAGGAGTAAACCTTAAAGGTCTAAGCTATACGCACACAATTACAAATGCACTGCATTGGACAGCAGCTTGCAGGTTTATCGTAAGCGGCACGGTTTTCTGTGAGGCTGAAGGGATTGAATCGTTTGAACTTGACTATGGCGAGGGGGAATGTGATGCATTTGCAACGGTAAAAAGAGGTGATGAGACCAGGGAGATAACACTCAGATACAGGCATCCGAAGATCACTCCGGGCAGGTAACGGCACAATACTGATAATAAAAAAGAGGCTGCCCTTTTGAAACAGCCTCTTTTTTGTTATGATGCTTTCAGCACTTTCATGTCCACTCTTTCAAGCTTGTGGGCAGCATATTCGGTAGTGACTTTGAATTCTTTGACATCCTGTGACGGCAGTTCAAACATGGCATCAAGCATAATGGCTTCACAAATAGCCCTCAGACCCCTGGCTCCGAGTTTGAATTCCACGGACTTGTCAACAATATATTCCAGCACTTCAGAAGTGAACGTGAGTTCAATGCCGTCCATTGCAAACAGCTTCAGATACTGTTTTGTAATGGCGTTCTTGGGTTCGGTGAGGATGGATCTCAATGCTTCGCGGTCAAGCGGTGTGAGATGAGTGAGCACGGGCAGACGTCCGATGATCTCGGGTATGAGACCGTATGCTCGAAGATCCTGCGGAGCAATATATTTCAGCAGGTCATCCTTGTCATATCGGTCGCGGGAACGGCTTGCATTATATCCTACAATCGTAGTATTAAGGCGGTGGGCTATTTTCTTTTCAATTCCTTCAAAGGCGCCGCCGCAGATAAAGAGTATGTTTTTGGTGTCCACAGGGATCATTTTCTGCTCGGGATGCTTGCGTCCCCCCTGCGGAGGCACGTTGACAATAGAACCCTCGAGTAGCTTCAGGAGTCCCTGCTGCACTCCTTCGCCGGAGACATCACGCGTTATTGACGGATTGTCACCCTTACGGGCGATCTTATCAAGCTCATCAATAAATACAATACCTTTTTCTGCCGCTTTTACATCATAGTCAGCATTCTGAAGAAGTCTTGTCAGGAGGCTCTCGATGTCTTCACCCACATACCCTGCTTCTGTGAGAACGGTAGCGTCAACAATGGTAAAAGGCACATGGAGCATCCGTGCAATGGTGCGTGCCAGCAGTGTTTTCCCCGTGCCCGTCTCACCTACAAGAACGATATTTGACTTTTCAATTTCAACATCCTCGGCGTCGACTTTTTGCATAAGCCTCTTATAGTGATTATAAACAGCAACAGAGAGTGTCTTTTTTGCTTTGTCCTGTCCGATGACGTACTGGTCAAGGAATTGTTTGATCTCCTCGGGTTTGCGGAGGTTTATTGCATCAATGCTGAAATTGGACTTGCTGCTGACCTCCTCCATCATGATATTATGCGCCTGCTCTATGCAGTGGTCGCATATATGTCCCTCGAGGCCGGCAATAAGCAGGTTAGCCTCTTTTTTTGTACGTCCGCAGAATGAGCATTTATCCATCAGGGAGGTTATTTTTTAGCCCTTATGAGGATTTCATCAATCATCCCGTACTCTTTCGCTTCAATGGATGTCATCCAGTGGTCACGGTCAGAGTCCTTCTCCACTTTTTCAATATCATTTCCTGAATGAAGGGCAATGATCTCAAAAAGTTCCTTTTTAAGTTTCATGATCTCCCTGGCAACTATCTCTATATCAGAAGCCTGTCCTTCCGCACCACCCATCGGCTGATGGATCATTATGCGCGAGTGTTTCAGGGCTGAACGTTTTCCTTTGGTGCCGGCAGTAAGCAGAACAGCGCCCATAGATGCAGCCATGCCTGTACAGATGGTTGCAATTTCAGCGGTGATATACTGCATTGTGTCATAGATGCCAAGGCCGGCATGCACTGAACCGCCGGGAGTATTGACATATATCTGGATATCCTTTCCCGGGTCAGAAGAATCAAGATAGAGCAGCTGTGCCTCAATAATGTTTGCCACATAGTCATCTATAGGCAGTCCCAGGAAGATGATGCGATCCATCATCAGTCGCGAGAAAACGTCCATTGAAGCCACGTTTAGCTGGCGCTCCTCAATTATAGTTGGGGAGATATAGCTGTTGTTATAGACAGATGTAAACCTGTGCATGTCAAGACTGCTGATGCCGAAATGCGATGCAGCATATTTTTCAAAATCGTTGATATTAGACATATTACGTATGTTTATTGACTTTCAAAGATATAAAATTCTCAATATATCTTTTTTACTTATTTTCAAAGAGCTTATTGAACTCCTCAATTGACACTGTATTGTCGTCTACATTTATTGCTTCTATGATGATATCCAGCACGCGGGTATCAAGCACTTTCTCAGCAATGCGGTGTGCATCATCCTCTTTGCGGAGCATGTCTTTCGCAAATGATGTTATCTGCTCGTCGGTGGCATAATAGAGACCGTACTGTGTGAACTGGGCTTTGGTGAAGACTTTGGCTTCAGTAAGTATCTCCTCTTCAGTTATTTTTACTTCATTCTCTTTTGCCAGCTTGTTTTTCACCAGCTGCCAGCGCAGGTCATCAAGGAAGTGATCAAAATCCTTTTCTATCTCTTCGGGTGTTGTCTTTTCGTTAACTCTTGTCAGCCATCTTTTCAGGAAGTCCTCAGGCAGGCTGAAGGGTGTTTTTGCCAGCACTTCCTCACGGGCATCGTTTCTTAGCTTGAACTCAGTCTCGCGGTTGAAGTACTGCCTTATCTCTTCTGTCACTTTAGCTTCAAACTCTTCAGCGGTGGAGACTATTCCCCCGCCGTAGACCTTGTCCCATAGCTCCTGGGTGTTCTCTGCCGGGGCAAAGCGGCTTACCTCCCTGATGGTGATGGTGTAAAGGCCATTCAGATATTTAACATTTTCCTTTTTAAGGCCGGTGATGCCGGCTATCTCATAATCGTTGGGGAACGCAGTGCGCAGATCGAAAGTCACTTTGTCGCCGGCCTTCTTCCCGATGAATTCCTTTTTCAGCTCCTCGTCCTTTACCAGTTCCACAGAGAGTGTGGCATCATCATTGGAGATGGCGCCGTTGGAAGAGGCGACTGACCCTTTGAGTATGTCTTTCTCCTCAGATTTTTTTACAATCCTGAACTCGCCGTGACGGCGGGCATAGTTGTCCATATAATCAAGGATCATTTTGCTGTCCGGCTCTATCAGGTAACGTGTGATCTTCTGTTTTTTGGAGAGGGCCAGTTCGAACTCAGGGGCAAGACCCAGTTCAAAGGTAAAGGTGAACTCTTCCGATTTCTCCGGATCAAAGGAGTGTTCATCATTCTTCGGCATTGGATCACCGAGGATGTCTATCTTTTCTTCCTTGATAAAGTTTGAGAGGCTGTCGGATACAAGCTTGTTGATCTCATCAACGAGGACTGAGGTGCCGTACAATTTCTTTATCATGGGGACAGGCACATGGCCAGGCCGGAATCCCTTTATAGATGCGGTCCTTTTGTATTCGCGCAGTTTTTTCTCTACAGGTTCCTCATAGTCTGCCCTGGTGATACTGATCTTTACATTCGCATTAAGTGCGTCAATGTCTTCTCTGGTGATATTCATTTCTTTATAAATTTATTCCCGACTTAAAAACCGCTGAAACGTTCGATTGTTCGACAGTTAGAGCGGTTCTTCAGTTTTGTGCGGATGAAGGGACTCGAACCCCCACGCCCTGAGGCACAAGATCCTAAGTCTTGCTCGGCTACCAATTACGACACATCCGCGTGAAATCCGGCGCAAAATTAGTAATAATTACGATGTTACAAAAGGGAGAGATGATTTTACCTTCTGAGCTCGAAGTTCTTACCCAGGTATACATTTCTGACTTGCTCATCATCAGCCAATTGATTGGAAGTGCCCTGTTTAAGTATCTTCCCTTCAAAGAGCAGGTATGCACGGTCAGTAATGGAAAGGGTCTCATGGACGTTATGGTCAGTGATGAGGATCCCTATATTCTTGTCTTTAAGGTGAGAGACTATTTCCTGGATATCTTCCACGGCAATGGGGTCTACTCCGGCAAAGGGTTCATCGAGCAGGATGAAGTTTGGCTTAAGGGCAAGTGCGCGGGCTATCTCTGTTCTTCTGCGTTCTCCACCTGAGAGCTGTATACCCATGCTCTTACGGATGCGCGCCAGTCCGAATTCAGAGAGCAGCGATTCAAGGCGTTCATGCCGTTCATCATCTTTCATATCAGACAGCTCCATGACAGCCATGATATTATCTTCGACGCTCATATTCCTGAATACTGAAGCTTCCTGGGCCAGGTATCCGATACCCAACCGGGCTCGGCGGTACATCGGGTAACCTGTAATATCTGTATCATCAAGAAAAATCTGACCTCCCTGGGGTCTTATCAGCCCTACTATCATATAGAATGTAGTTGTCTTGCCTGCACCATTGGGACCGAGGAGGCCTACTATCTCGCCCTGTTCTACCTCTACCGAGACCTCATTAACAACGGTCCGGGTCTTATATCTCTTGATCAGATTGGTGGTGTAGAGCTTCATCGCTTTTATTATTTACCGGCATACTCGGCATCTCTTGCCTCATCTGCCAGCTTCCGGTCCCTGATAACCCGGGCGGCAATAAAGATACTTACTTCGTACAATATCAGCAAGGGAAGGGAGACAAGTATCTGGCTGAAGACATCGGGAGGGGTGATAATTGCCCCCAGCACCAGAATCAGAACAATCGCATGTTTCCTGTATTTTTTCATGAATTCAGGGGTAATGACACCTATCCTTGCAAGGAAGAAGACCACGATAGGAAGCTCGAAGGTGATACCGGATGCCAGGGCCACTGAAGTTACGGAACCGATATAGGAGTTAATGTTAATCTGGTTGGTGACAACGTCAGAAACACTGTAGTTACCAAGGAAGTTAATGGAGAGAGGTATTATGATAAAATAACCGAAGGTGATTCCCGTGAGGAAAAGCAGTGAGGCTGACAGGACCGCGCCCCGGGCATATTTACGCTCTTTCTCATAGAGTGCAGGCTTGAAGAATGACCAGAATTCCCAGAAGATATAGGGAAAAGCAATGATTATGCCAGCCACCAGGGATATATTGATGTGGGTGGTAAACTGACCTGACATCTTTATGCTTATCAGCTCGATGGATTTCTGGTTGATGCAAAGGGCAGGGACGTTGACCAGGTCGGCAAACTGGCATAGCAACCTGTTGGTAATGAAGCCGGGACTGTTGGGTGCCAGTATGATATGGTCAAAGATGATGTCTTTGAACATAAACGCGATCACCGCCCCGGAGACCACTGCAATGAAGATCCTTATCAGATGCCATCTGAGCTCCTCAAGGTGCTCAAGAAAGGTCATTTCGCGCTCTTCAGTCCCTTCCTTCTTCATTCGTCCGAACATCTGCTAACTGTATTTTTTAAGGGTGTAAAGATGATAAATCTTAACGTTCAAAACAATAGCATCACAATAGTGTGAGTCACAGGATTTTTTTTGGTGATAAATAGATTTGACCCTCGGTTAAAAATTAGTTAATTTTGATATTAGGGTTAGGTTAAATACTCAGGAATTAGTATCTTTAGTTTATTGACAGTTTTTTGTTTAACAGTACAGGGGACAGAGAGGGATATGTAATGTACAACGATAAATCCATTCATGATTATCTGAAGCGTTACTTCGGTTTTGACACATTCAAGGGGAATCAGGAAGAGATCATAATGAGTGTCCTTGATGGCAAGGATACTTTTGTGCTTATGCCCACCGGCGGAGGCAAATCATTATGCTACCAGCTACCTGCGGTGATACTTGAAGGTACGGCGGTGGTCATTTCGCCGCTTATTGCCCTGATGAAGAACCAGGTTGATGCTATGCGCAACTTCAACACTACTGATGATGTTGCGCATTTTCTCAACTCATCGCTTACCAAGAGTGCCATAACGAGGGTGAGGCAGGATGTGTCACAGGGCAAGACCAAGCTCCTGTACGTGGCACCGGAGTCGCTCACCAAGGAGGAAAATATTGAGTTTCTGAGGAGTGTGAAGGTCTCATTCTATGCTGTTGATGAGGCACACTGTATCTCTGAGTGGGGGCATGACTTCAGGCCTGAGTACCGCCGTATACGTCCGATCATTGACACCATCAGGCGAGCACCCATCATTGCTCTCACAGCCACGGCAACGCCGAAGGTACAGCATGATATCATGAAAAACCTCGGCATCTCCGATGCTCAGGATTTCAAGTCGTCATTCAACCGTCCCAACCTCTATTATGAGGTAAAGGCAAAGCAGGATGCAGCCAGGGAGATCATTAAATATATAAAGAACAATACAGGCAAGTCGGGCATCATATACTGCCTGAGCCGCAAAAAGGTGGAGGAGCTGGCAGAGACGCTCAAGGTGAATGACATTAAGGCGCTGGCATATCATGCCGGGATGGATTCGCAGACGCGTTCACTGAACCAGGATAAATTCCTGATGGAGGAGGTGGATGTGATAGTGGCCACTATTGCTTTTGGGATGGGCATTGACAAGCCCGACGTAAGGTATGTCATCCATTATGACATGCCTAAGAGTCTTGAAGGGTATTACCAGGAGACCGGGCGGGCAGGGCGCGACGGGGGCGAGGGGCGGTGTATAGCTTATTACAGTTATGATGATATTGTCAAGCTTGAGAAATTCATGCAGGGCAAGCCTATTGCCGAGCAGGAGATAGGCAAGCAGCTGCTGCTTGAGACGGTGTCATATGCGGAGTCATCTACATGCCGCCGCAGGCTTTTGCTGCACTATTTCGGGGAGGAATACAAGCAGGAGAACTGCGAAGCATGTGATAACTGTCTCCACCCGAAGACACAGTTTGAGGGAAGTGATTATGTGGTGAGCATGCTTGAGACAGTGCTGGCAGTAAAGGAGAAACACAAGGCTGACCATATAGCCAAGATACTGGCAGGGACGCTTAATTCTGCTATAAAGTCGTACAAGCATCATAAGCTGGAGACATTCGGCATTGATGAAGAGAAGGATGAGCGTTTCTGGAATATGGTGATACGGCAGGCGCTGATCAACAAGATGCTGAACAAGGATATTGAGAATTACGGTCTCCTGGGGCTAACGCAGAAAGGGCATCAGTTCCTTGAAACGCCGCAGAGCTTCATGCTGAATGAGGATCATGACTATACTGATACGGAGGATGAGGAGGCTTCTTTCGGTGCGCGTACTGCGGCGGCTGATGAGGAGCTGATGAGCATACTCAAGGATCTCAGGCGGAAGATTGCCAAGCAGGCGGGACAGCCCCCGTACAATATCTTCCAGGATCCGTCGCTGGAGGAGATGGCCATACATTACCCGGTGACCATGGAGGAGCTTCAGAATATTACCGGCATTGGTGCTGGCAAGGCACAGCGTTACGGTGGTGAGGTGATTGAGGTTATCAAGGATTATGTGGCCGACAAGGAGATCATCAGGCCTCAGGATATGGTTGTCAGGTCGGTGGTGAACAAGTCGGGACTGAAAGTATATATTATACAGAGTATTGACCGCAAGATGCCTCTGGAGGATATTGCGGATGCGAAGGGGATAGAGTCAGATGACCTGCTGGGAGAGATAGAGGCCATAGTAAGTTCAGGCACCAAGCTGAACATAGACTACTATATTAATATGGTTATAGATGAGGACCGTCAGCAGGACATATACTCGTATTTCATGGAAGAAGCTGAGACGGGGGCACTGGATGAGGCCATCGGGGAGCTGGCGGGTGAGTTTGAGGAAGAGGAAATACGGCTGATGCGCATCAAGGTGCTGGCAGAGGGGAACTGATTTGGCAAAGGGCATAGAGCAAGGAGCAAGGGGTATCTTGATTTCGGCCTCTTATGTTGTTGACTGTGGGGTATTTTGCTTCCGGACCCCACCACTCGTCATCTTTTGCGGAATTCTCTCATACGGGGGAAGAAGGAGAGGAGGCCTACGGTGATGAACCAGAAGGGATAGAGGAAGTCCATAATGATAAACAGCGGGAGGGGCAGATGCTCCTCCTTTTTATTCATGGCATGGCGGGTGAGGAGGTAGTCGGGGATAAGGTGCAATAAGGAGAGCAGGGCGAGGAGGGGGAGGTAATGGGAGGAGAAGAGGGAGGCTGTGGCGGCGGCGGTGACGGCGGCGTGGCACGCCGCCGTGGCTGCGGCGAGGGCGAGGGTGGCGGGATCACGGTAGCGCCCTGCCTTGGAGGCCCAGCGTGCACGCTGCCGCAGAAGCGCCGCAGCCGATACCGCGGTAGCGGTATTCACCGCCGCCGCCGCATCAGCAAGATACCCTACATCTCCACCCTCATGCTTCACCGAATGAAGCAGAAACATATCATCACCCGAGGGAATATCCTCATGCAACTGACCGGCATGCCTTAAATATGTCTCCCGCCTGATCCCCATATTGGCACCATTGCACATCACCGGAAACCCTGACCTGGCAGTAGCCTCCGTCACACCCTGAAGCGCAGCGAATTCCAATGCACCGAAACGGGATACAAAACCCCTGCCCCGCGGCTGGTTTACACGAGCCAGTATCATGTCGGAACCGGTACGGGCATAGAAACCCGCATAGGCAGAGACCCATCCCGGTCCTACAGTGCAGTCAGCATCAGTTGTGAGTATTAACTCTCCGGAGGACTTTTCAATACCATGGCGGATGGCACTTTTCTTTCCGGTGAACGGATTATTTATTAACCTGATTTTAATAAGCGATGGCTTCAGGTTATTTGTGATGAATTCACTTACAACAACCGGTGTCCTGTCAGTGGAATTATCATTTACTACAATTACTTCAAGAAGCCCGGCAGGATAATCCTGCGCCGCAAGACTTCGAAGCAACGCACTGACAGTTGATGCTTCATTACGGCAGGCGACGACAACGGTGATGGCTGTTGCCGGAATGATATCCGGCAGCTCCACAGTGTTTTTCTTCCGGACTGTATACCACAGAGTAAATATTATAATTGAATATAAAGCTACAGGTATAATAAACAGCCAGATCATTGAGCCAAACTACCTGATCATCCACTCAAACGTCTTGTAGTGAGACCCGTTCATCCCCATAGCCTCATATGTCTTCTGCGCGTTGTGGTTCTCCGATTCCACATAGAGTCGCAGTCCCGCTATACCCGCTTTTCCCCCTTCTGATTTTACAAAGTCGTACATCATTCTGAAGATACCTTTACGGCGGTATTCCGGTATCACATAGACCGACTGAAACCACCACACATTTGCGTTGCGCCAGTCGCTCCACTCGAATGTTATCATGAATGATGCAACAATAGCGTCGTGGTCCTCAGCGACAAAATAGATGCCCTTGTCAGGATCATCAAAGACGGCATTCACACCCCTGGTAATCGTATCTGTTTTGAGTTCGAGTCCTTCCGTCTCCATGGCCATGGCCTTCTGGAAGGAGATGATTGCCGGGGCGTCGGCGGGGATTGCTTTACGGATGTTGATCATATCTATAATAATGTCACCCCTTCAGGGTTTAGATGAATAATTTTCCTCAATCTATAATAATGTCACTCCTCCGAAGTTTCCTTGCTCCATGCCCCATGCTCCATGCTAGTACTCGTCCCACGCCTTTATCTCCAGCTCTGCCTCGGTAACGGTGCAAAAGGCATGAATGAATGCCGAGGCCAGTCTGGCATTGGTAATCAGTGGTATATTATAGTCCACCGCACTGCGCCTTATCTGGTAGTCGTTGTTAAGCTCCGTTGCCGACAGGTCTTTAGGAATATTTATCACCAGGTCAACAACGCGACTGCGTATCAGGTCAACGGTGTTGGGTGAGTTTTTCTCATCCGGCCAGTATGCCACCTCCGCATCCACGCCTGCATTATTCAGAAAAACCTGCGTGCCACGCGTTGCAAACAACTTATAACCACGCTGTTGCAGCAGACGTGCTGCTTCAATAAGATCAGCCTTTGATTTGGCGGGGCCTGAAGAGATGAGCACCGCCTTTTCAGGCATGCGGTATCCCACTGAATACATTGCCTTTAGAAGAGCTTCATAGAAGCTGTCGCCAATGCATCCGACCTCACCAGTGGAGGCCATGTCAACACCCAGCACCGGATCAGCCTTGGCCAGGCGCGAGAAACTGAACTGCGAGGCCTTGACACCTACATAGTCGAGGTCAAACACTGATTTATGCGGCTTCTCCCACTCTGTCCCCAACATGACTTTTGTTGCGAGCTCAATCAGGTTTGTCTTGAGAACCTTGGACACAAACGGCATACTTCGGCTTGCACGGAGGTTGCATTCAATGACCTTGATATCATTGTCGCGGGCGAGGAACTGAATATTGAATGGTCCGGAGATTTTAAGTTCCCTGGCTATCTCACGCGTTATCCGCTTAATTCTTCTTACCGTTTCAAAATAAAGCTTCTGCGGGGGAAAGACGATTGTGGCATCCCCGGAATGGACTCCGGCATATTCAACATGCTCGCTGATGGCATATGCTATTATCTCACCCGCGGAGCCCACAGCATCAACCTCTATCTCCTTTGCATATTCAATGAACTCGGAGACAACTACCGGGTGCTCCTTGGAGACACTTGCTGCCAGCTCAAGGAAATGAATCAGCTCAGTACGGTTTGAGACCACATTCATCGCTGCACCCGACAGGACATATGATGGACGTATCAGTGCCGGGAATCCGATGGTGTCAATGAACCTGTCAATCTCATCAAGGCCGGTAAGCTCCTTCCACCGTGGCTGGTCAACACCAAGAGCATCGCACATCGATGAGAACTTATGACGGTCTTCAGCCCTGTCAATAGACTCCGGGGGTGTTCCCATGATAGGCACTCCCTGCCTGTGAAGCCTCATTGCCAGGTTATTGGGTATCTGGCCACCCATTGAGAGTATCACTCCACGCGGTGTCTCAAGGTCCACAATATCCATCACCCGCTCAAAGGAGAGCTCATCAAAATAAAGACGGTCACACATGTCATAGTCGGTGCTGACAGTCTCGGGATTATAATTTATCATCACCCCTCGCAGTCCCTCCTTACGAATTGTGTTGATGGCATTTACCGAGCACCAGTCGAACTCCACACTTGACCCGATACGGTATGCTCCTGATCCCAATACAATAACTGACCGCTTGTCATTCTCATACCATATATCGTGCTCCATCCCGCTGTAGGTCATATAAAGGTAATTGGTGACGGCAGGGTATTCGGCAGCAAGAGTGTCTATCTGTTTGACATAAGGGACAATGCCTTTGCCTTTGCGGTAACGGCGTACGCTGAGCATGGCCTCGTTAATCTTTCCGGCGTCTGCCTTTATCACATGGCGGGCTATCTGAAAGTCGCTGAAACCATTTATCTTGGCATGCAGCAATGCCTCAGTGGGGATACTTTCAACACTATTAAAAGCCTCAAGTTGCTTTTTGATATCAGCGATATTCTGCAGCTTAAAAAGGAACCAGCGGTCGATCCTGGTAAGCTTATGGATCCGGTCCACACTAATTCCCTGCTCCAGGGCTTCTGCAATGGAAAAAATGCGCATATCTGTCGGGTCCGACAGCTCCTTCTCTATATCTTCAAAGCTGAGGTTACGGTTGCTGACAAAGCCGTGCATGCCCAGGCCGGTCATCCTGAGGCCTTTTTGGATAGCCTCCTCGAATGTACGTCCGATGGCCATTATCTCACCCACACTCTTCATGCTGCTGCCTATCTCGTGAGACACACCCTGGAATTTATTAAGGTCCCATCGGGGTATCTTACATACGATATAGTCTAGTGCCGGTTCAAAGCATGCGGTTGTGGTCTTTGTCACCGAGTTCTTTAGCTGGTGGAGACCGTAGCCCAGGGCCAGTTTTGCTGCCACGAATGCCAGGGGGTAACCGGTAGCTTTGGAAGCCAGGGCGCTGGAGCGCGATAACCGTGCATTGACCTCTATGACGCGATAGTCTTCAGAATCAGGGTCAAGAGCATACTGAACGTTGCATTCGCCCACTATTCCTATATGCCGGATTATATTTATAGAGAGCTCCCTGAGCTTGTGATATTCACTGTTGGTGAGCGTCTGTGAGGGAGCAACCACTATTGACTCTCCGGTGTGGATGCCCAGAGGATCGAAGTTCTCCATGTTGCAGACGGTGATGCAATTGTCAAAACGGTCGCGGACAACCTCATATTCAACTTCTTTCCATCCTTTGAGCGACTCCTCAACAAGTATCTGGCCGGAGAAGGAGAAAGCACGCCCGGCAAGTGCTGTTAATTCATTTCTGTTTGAGCAAAATCCGCTGCCCTGTCCGCCAAGGGTATATGCAGCACGTATTATTATCGGAAAGCCAAGTTTCTCAGAAGCCACGAGTGCATCTTCAACAGTTGTCACGGCAATGCTACTCGGAGTTTTAACACCTATCTCGTCAAGCTTTATCACAAAGAGTTCACGGTCTTCTGTTTCCATGATTGACCTGACAGGTGTGCCCAGTACCTTTACCCCGTATCTTTCAAATACGCCGTCGCGGAACAATGCGGTGCCGCAGTTAAGTGCTGTCTGTCCTCCAAATGAGAGAAGTACTCCGTCAGGACGTTCACGTTCAATGACACGTTCAACAAATCTCGGTGTTACAGGAAGGAAGTAGATCTTGTCGGCAATTTTTTCGGAGGTCTGTACGGTGGCAATGTTGGGGTTTATGAGGACTGTGAAAATACCTTCCTCGCGCAGTGCTTTGAGAGCCTGTGACCCGGAGTAGTCAAATTCACCGGCCTCGCCTATTTTCAGGGCCCCGGAGCCCAGCAGAAGCACCTTTTTAATATCTTCCTTCATTGTCACTGTCTGGAATGCAAAAATACAACATTTTGCGAGGAGTGATCCAAAGTGACTAAAGTGACTAAAGTGAGCTAAAGTGACTAAAGTGACTAAAGTGAGCTAAAGTGACTAAAGTGAGCCCGGAGAAATAATGATAAAAGTAAGTGCATAAAAGTTTTTGTAATAAATAAAAATGTATAAATTTGCAAAATAAATGAATAATAATACAAAATGGAAAGAACATCCAGATTGATTCTGATTGAGAAGCTGATAACAGAGAATGTTGTCACCACCCAGGAGCAACTATTAGGACTTATGGAGGGAGCAGGGATAAAGTGTACGCAGGCGACACTCTCCCGCGATTTAAGGCAGATGGGTATAAGCAGGGGCTTCGATGGCAAAGGCGGTTACCTCTATATTCTCAAGGGTAGAACAGATAATAAGGCTGAGATATTCCCCGGGAATGAAAATGAAGCTATCACCGCCATGACGTGGGCACGCGGACTCCTGCTTATCAAAACACATCCGGGATTCGCAGCTGCGGTAGCAATAAAAATTGATATGGCTGGCAGATATGAGATTGCCGGCACCGTGGCCGGAGATGACACAATATTGCTCATTCCCCGCGATAATATTAGCAATGAAGCGGTTGAAGAGTGCCTCAACCTGATATTTCAAAGTAATAAATGAATAAAAATACAGAATGAAAAAAGTAATGCTTGCATATTCCGGTGGCCTTGACACCTCCGTTATTTTAAAATGGCTCATAAACAAAGGATATGATGTAATAGCCTATGTGGCTGATGTAGGCCAGGCTGATGATTTTGAGGCTGTACGCCTGAAGGCCCTGGTCATTGGTGCCTCGAAGGTCATAATTGAAGATCTTAAGAGGGAGTTTGTAACCGACTATATCTTCAAGGCCGTTAAGGCCAATGCAGTATATGAAGACCGCTATCTTCTTGGCACTGCGCTGGCGCGCCCGCTGATAGCTAAAAAACAGATCGAGGCTGCCATTGAATATGGTGCTGACTATGTTGCTCACGGTGCCACCGGTAAAGGCAATGACCAGGTACGTTTTGAGCTGTCATATTATGCATTGAAACCCGATATTAAAGTTATCTCGCCATGGAAGGATGCTGAGTTTCTTTCACAGTTCCAGGGCAGGTCTGATATGATAAGATACGCTGCCGGCAATCGAATACCCGTCAAAGCCTCCATCTCAAAACCATACAGTGAGGATGACAACCTGATGCATATCAGTCATGAGGCCGGAATACTTGAAGATCCTCTCTATTTTGCAGGCAAAGACATACTCGAGAAGATGGTGATGCCCATGGATGCACCTGATAAAGAGACTCATATCTCAGTGACATTTAAAGACGGCATACCGGTGAAAGTTACCAACAGGGATGACGGAACTACCTGTGAAGATCCCCTTGAACTCTTCACTTATCTTAATAAGCTTGGCGGGATAAATGGCATAGGACTTCTCGATATGGTCGAGAACAGATTTGTCGGCATAAAGTCGAGGGGTATCTATGAGACACCAGGCGCCACAATCCTTTATGCCGCACATAAGGATATTGAAGGTATTGCCATGGACCGTGAGGTGATGCGCCTGCGTAACATGCTCGCTCCTGTTTTTGCAGAGCTTGTTTACAATGGCTTCTGGTTCTCACCTGAGATGGACTTCCTTCAGGCAGCTATGGACAAGAGCCAGGAGGTCATTGACGGAATTGTCCATTTGATACTTTATAAAGGCAATATTATTATCGAAGGACGTGAGTCATCTTCGTCGTTATATAATAAAGAATTGTCAAGTATGGATATTGAAGGCGGGTTTAACCAGACTGACAGTCTCGGATTCATCCGCATAAATGCCATACGTCTTATGGCTCATCATGCCATAATGGAGGCTACCAGAAAAAAAGTTACGGAAGATGCATTTGTGGGATAAAGGAATCAAAACCCGTGAGGGTGTGATCATTTTTACATGCGGCCGCGACAGGAATTATGATGAGAG
>Ga0307376_10002374_pt1 | contig 18614 bp, 11 predicted proteins | sample TR2MG_FD_202536 | JGI IMG/M metagenome (GOLD analysis project Ga0307376, IMG submission 202536) | Soil microbial communities from Risofladan, Vaasa, Finland - TR-2 | ecosystem: Environmental > Terrestrial > Soil > Coastal area > Acid sulfate soil | place: Finland: Risofladan, Vaasa | collected...
AGTTTCCAGACGGTAAGACGCGTATTCTGCCTGATGCCCCCGAACGGGCTAACCAGGCTGTTTTAAAGGTTCAAGAAGACGCCGCCAAATCGACGTCGATCCACAACATTTGACAATACCTCCATCTCTATCTGCCACCGCGCCAATGATTATCTGATGACTGACCAAAACATCCGCCAGCCTTTGTTCTAATTTGACCGCCAGCCGCTTTTGAATAAAAAGGAAAAGAGAATCAATGCAACTAACAGAATTGCTGACCCGATAATCAATTGACCAGGTTTTAGTCGTGCCCGTCTCCTTTTGGCCGCAGTCTCAGCCAGCAGTGGTTCCTCCAACCTTTTTTCTTCCTCAGTACGCCAATCAAATCCAGAAGACATCGTTTCCGAGTTTACTAACCTGGCTGGGCCAGGACCCAGGCAGAGGAAATACAGCCCGGAGTGGGCGGAACAATCTCAGCAGAAGTCCCATCAATTGAGGACCATAAGGTCAGCACTCCGTTATTCAAGATCCCCAGCCACTTGCCGTCCGGTGACCAAGAAATAGTAGGTGGCGCATTTAATGAACTTTCGCCAGATATGGATAAGGTCTGATCTCCTTCTCCGGCCGCCTCGTGAATCAAGACTTGCCACCCTTGTCTGTCAGGATCATAGTATGTGGCCGCCAACTTACCACCCCCTGGTGATATTGCCATACTATTCAAGTAATTAGATTGGTAGATCACTGCTCTACGACCCGAATTAGTATCGACGTCCATGATAAGCGCTTCGTCGATACGGCCGCTCCGGTTGACAAGGAAGGCCAGGATGTACCAATGGGAATAGGGCTGAACTGGATCCGGGAGCACACGCCCGATTCTCAGTTGCATTCCCCTATCAAACTCCGGTAATGGTTCAATAAGGGAGCTAGCAGTCGTTATCGTATCTGGCGTACCATTCAATGTGCTACTTGACACAATAAATTGTTGGGTTCCGGCCTGACGTACATAACCATAGCGATCGGAATCCATCCAGAAAGGTGCGAAACCGTCCCCGATAACAACGTTCATCGACTCTTGATACAGCCAGAGCAAACCATCCTGGCGCATCAACCACTGGCGACCATCGGGTGACCAATAAGGGCGTCCAGCAAGATGATGAATCTCCGCCGGACAGGCGCTCTCATCACAAATGGCTAAATCAAATAACGAATAATTACTATATCCGAGTTCCAGTATCGGAATCTCCAGGAGAAGTTGTTGCTCTCTATCACGAACCTCGAACCTGGTATTCCTAGCATTCTCTGGAGAGAGATTACCTTCATATAGCACCCATTCTTTTCCGGCAGCTAGAATGGAAAGCTGAGTATGGTAACTCTCGCCCAGATCTCGATTCTCCAGCAAGGCCACCCCTCTTGCATCAGGTAAGCCTTGCATATTCACCAATTCTTTGTCTGCGAGCTCAATACGCCATGTCCTGGTGCTGCTATCGAGATGAAAAATGTTTACTGACTTTGCCGCCGTTCCGTGGCACATTAGCTCCAGATCATAATTTATCCCGGCTAGAGCAGTTTGATCAGTTGAGCTAATCACTGGACCTGGCCAGGGCATCGCTCCGCGGCTGGTCAACAGATTACGAATCATCGCCTGGCGATGCACGTCATTGGCACAGCAAGCATCATCGGTAAAACGATTCATAACCGCGCCGGCCGCATAGGCTGAATAAGCTCGAAATACCGCCTTATAGCTCGGTTCATCGAGCGGAAGTCCCAGCAGAGTCGGTGTCGGGAGTATCAGTTCGACCTTGGAACCCGGTCTCAGAAGAGAGTCACCCAGGTAGCCATCTTCAAAAAAACTCCCCATTATCGCTATAAATGAGCTGGGGTCCCGGCTAAATTCAACTTCTACCCGTAGATCGCCTGGGCAATCTATAAAGTCGGCCGCTTGACAGACATCGATCAATGTTTCATCAATTTCTTTAAATAAACGACTGGCTATCGCCTGATCTCGTTCTGGAAATTTTAGCGTCAGAATGCGGCCGCTTATTACCTGCGGGTCATCACTTCCCCAAAAATCCTCTCTTGGTGGAGAGAGTAACCAACGTTGTCCGTGACGATAGACCCAGTCATTTCTTAGGGAAATTATTTCCTCTCCGAGGCCAGGAGCGACAATCCTATATCGACGTATTTCTGATAGAACTGCCGAATCTAGATCTGGGGACAACTCGACGCTGGGCATCGTAACCTCAAATGGCGATACGCCGAGACCAAAAGCGCGCCGATCAAGTAACCAGTCGCGTTGAAATAGCTCCTGCTGGATAGCAGCCCAGGAAAGATCGGCGCCAGATAAAAATGTTGTAAATAATTCCAAATCGGCCTGGATGCGTGCTCCCTCAATGAGACGATAGCTGGATAATATATCGGCTATCCGTCCGGCTTCAGCCTCACCCACAGTACTCTGAACCCGCAGGTAGATTATCGATGCAGCCAAAAGCAGCACGATAAGACCTACCAGCGTTGCCACCCACCTCTTCCATCGTTTTCGGGTTGGCGCTGCCGGTATTAGGTGGTCTGACTGATCATTCCAATCACCTTCTTCCTCCGTCTGCCAATCAAATCGTTCAGGCATCCTGATTCTCCAATGAATCAATTCGCCTGTTCAAAAACGGCAGCCAACCATCCTCAAAGGCTTGCAACTCTAGATTCCGGATGGAAAGTGCCAGGTAATCATGAAAGGTGCAATCTATTAACAGGTTTCGCTGAAGGTCAATAAGGGGACCACTAAACCACTCACTGACCACATACTCGATCAGTAGATGGGCAAAAATGTCCTCCCTGGTTCCCATTCTTTCTCTGGTTGGATGCCATTCTGCCCAGATCAGATCACTGAAGACCAATGGTTCGTTTAGGGCCTGACGGTAGTGGTCAACAGTCAACGGGGAAGGAATCAGCCCAAGTCTGCTTAGTTGTTGGTCCAATAAAGCCTGATAAATGAGCACCTGCGAGCAACATTGCCAGCCAATCTGCTCGGCCACAACGGCCGATACGACACGCTCTCCATATGCTCGGTATAAAGCCTGGTAGCCTGTTTCATCCTCTGGCAGGCCAATAATAGAAGGTGTTGGAAGTTCCAGGGCAAGCGTGCTGGTTAATCTGGAATTTGGGTCGCCAAACTGGTTAATAGAGGTTGGATCTGTCACCAGTTTCAGTTGGAATGGGAAATCTAATTGACACGCATCCACATGGTCTAGATGGCAAAGCGCAGCGAGCAGACCTTCGAGATCAATCGCCAGGCGTTTTCTGATTATCGAATCGCCCTCCGGAAAAGTAATGTTCAGGTAGTAGCCTTCCTCTGAAATTGCCCGACCCCAATATTCTTTAGTCTGGGGTGACAAAAGCCAACCATCGTTGCTTCGTCGATAATGCAATAAGTGCTTAAGAGTTATTGTCTCAGATTTCCCTGGCCCAGAGGCCAGCGTATATTTGAGGTAGGTAATCACATCAGCGCGATCGATTCCCGGTGCTACCGTGACTTCGGAAATAGGTAACTGTCCAGAGAGCCACTCAATACCGAAAGGTTTTCGGTCAAACATCAAGCCTGCTTCTAATAGCTCGAGTTGGCCGGCTGCCCAGATCAGATCTCGCCCAGATAGCAAACTGGCTAATATCTCCGGATCGACGTCTCGCGCTGCGGTGAGGACAAGATTATTGCTAGCCAGGATCTCCTGGTCCGCTTCCAATGCAGTCTCATCAAGGTAACGCCCAACCTGGCGAAAGGAGAGCAAACTTGCCGATAAGATCAGGAAGGCAATTGTGCCAACCAGTAACCATCGGTGTCGCTGTGTGCGAGTTGATTTGGCCGGCCGGTCGCTGGCGTCTTCAACCTCCCACTCCCCGTCATCATCAGACCGCCAATCGAATCTTTGGGACATAATCTTATTCTGCCAAGGTGAGTACCTTACTCTCCATAAAGATATCGATAAATACTTTGGCCTGTATAGATCCGTTCGATATATTGTCTGGTTTCATAAAAGTCCACTTCTTCAATATACCGGTCAATATCACCGGTTACCTCTGCCTGCCACCTGGCTGCGTTTCCCGGTCCGCCATTATAGGCCGATAAAGCTGCTGCAACATCTCCGTCAAAGGCCTCCAGTTGTTGAGCCAGGTAAAATGCCCCGAATGCGATGCCTACATAGGGTCTATACAAATCTTCATTATCATAATCCGGCCAGTCAAGAAGTTGGGCGATATATTGGCCAGTGTCTGGTATCACCTGACTTAAGCCCTGCGCAACGGCCGATGAAGTAGCAAAACTCTCAAAAAGGCTTTCCTGTCGGATAAGGGCAAATAACAGCAGAGGATCCAACTGATATTTTTGTGTTTCAGAAACAACGAGATCTGAATAATAGGCTGGGTAGGCCAGAGTCCCAAGGAATTTAGGAGCGCCGAAGACATCCACACCAGCCCCGCGCAAAACTGAAGTTGCCGCCAGGATCGACGATCGAAATAGACCCAGGTCCCGATAGAACAGCGCCAATTGATAGCTAATCAAGGGATCATCAACGAATTCGAGTCGTAAATCTTCCAGCTCCCACTTTGCCTCTTCCTTACGGCCCAATTGCCATAGTTTTTTTCCACGAACCAACCGGCCATCCTCTACTAATTCAGCAGACATTGGTCGAATATCTTCCTCCGGATCAATGTTCAACCGTTCCCGTAACCAATCTTCCGCCGCTAACTGTTCACTAGCCTGATAAGTCAAGTTCAGGCCAGTCGGCCGGCTAAAGGGCATGGTGTTACTGGCAATATCCCGCACGCGGAGCGCATAGTAATCCTCAAAAAGAACCGGTTGCGCGTCATCTAGCAATTGCTGAAGCTCTTCTTCGGGTAAGTTATTCGTTAGCGCTACTAAAGCAGCGGCCCCAAACCGACGGTCAGGGTAAGTAATTGCCGCTTCCCGCCATTTGCTTTCAGCTTCATCAAGGTTGCCAAGTGACCAGTAAAGATTGCCGGCCTGGTATAGAGCTTCAGGCGCATCCTCATGTTGCGGATATAATTTGAGGAAATCTAAATAATAATCCACGGCCGTTGCCATATCACCCTGGCTTTCAGTTAATGCGGCCGACCACCACGCTGCAAACGGGCCCTGTTCGCCTTGTGGAAATTGTTCGATATAGGTTAGATAGCTGATAACTGCATCCTGCTCAAGCCCTGAGCGAACCTGCAATTTTCCTCTTTCTAGCCAGCCCCTGGCACCAGATGCCAAATGCTGATCATCGTCGCCATTACGCACTCGTGGATCCGTATCAACAGACTCCTCGCCTGAACTTGCTTCGGCGGCAGCGATATAGGCATCGATCTCGGTCAGGGCGGCATCGAAATTTCCTAGCTGTTCGTAAGACCAGGCCTGGTAGAGATGCGCCTCCTCATTATGATCCGGGTCGTCGATCATGTACCGGCTAAAGGCAGCCACTGCTGGCTCATATGCATTAGCATAATAATCCACAAGGCCACGTTGATAGTCGTCAATGGGCAAAGCGGCATTCACTATCTCCTGGAGTGCAAGGTAGCTCTCGTAGGCTTCCGGATACTTATTTGCAGCCGTTTCATAAAGCGCCCAACCTGCTTCTGTGTTTCCTAGCAATAGCTCAAGAGTACCGGCCATGTACGTTGCTCGCCCGCGGATCTGCCCATTGTAGTCACTCTCATAAAGTATTTTGTATTGTTCCAGAGCGGCTTCAAGATTCCCGTCTTCCGTATATATATTAGCCAATCGTTCTCTCAGAGCGACCAGTAAATCAGGACGCGCTCCGCCTGCCAAGGCGGCCACAAGGGCATCAATAGCAGACTGTCTTTCTCCGAGAAGTAAGTAACAATTGGCGATTAGCGGCTTTACATAAGCGGACATCTCCACATTGTCTTCGACATAGCGATCATACCCTTTGATCGCGGTGGCACAATCCCCCTGAGCTTCATAAGATTGGGCCAGGGCATAGTAAGCTCCATCAGTACTTGCGATGGTCTCCATAGGTCCGTCGAATCTTGAAGGTGCAAAATCAGCTGGCGGCGCATCGTCGGCGGTTGAGGCCAGGTATTCGGCAAAAGCGTCTCCTGCGGCAACATGCTGGTCAAGCGCCAAGTGAGCCAGACCCAGACCAAATAACGCGATTTTTCGGTCATGCTGGTTCAGCTCATCAGAAATTATACTGGCTTGAAAATTGTCAGCCGCTGCAACGAAGTTTTCCTGCTGGATGTACTGTTGGCCCAGGATCAGCCTTTCAGCCGGAACTGGCGTTGGGGTTGGTGTACTCCTTGGAGTGGCTGATGGGATTACCCGAGTTGCATTTTCCGTTCCTTCTTTGTCATTGCCGTTATTTACTTGAGGCGTGCTCGTTGGCAGCCCAGGAATCAGTGTTGGTGTAGGTTCCAGGGCAGGCGTGGATAAAATATTGTCAGTCGGCTGTGGCGCTTCGCCCGCGTCACACGCTGTCAACAGAATCAGCCAGAGCAGAATCGATATCAGGCTGATCTGTGAAAAGTTGGTCAACTTGCTCTGGCTGTTCGTCATTCGTTTCAATTAATAATGTCCAAGCTAGATACAGCGGCACTATCTGGTTCAATCCCATCCAGATAAATAACGCTGTCGTAATCAGGATAACCGCATCCAGTAATTGAGCGATGCTTACTTGGGCCTCCTGAATCAGTAGATCAGTCTCTTCTACCAGTTGAATATAATCATCAATTAGCGGTTCGACTTCGCCAACGCTTTGGTTGATCCGCTCGAGATCTTCAGAAATGGTCAGGACGTTAGCTCCGATATTATTGAGATTTTGGTTGACCGCAGACATATTGACTTCCAGGCCCCTTAACGAATCAGGAACACCCTCAAGACTTTGTCCAAGTTGATTTACTGTCACGTCTAGTGCCACATCGGGTTGGTAATCAACTCCCAAATCAAAACGTATCGGTACTCCAAATATCTGTCGATCAACTTCAAAGGAATCCAACAGGCGCAGTGTGTCATCAATGGCCCCGGCTGCTACGGCGATATCTGGAATTGATTCCTGGACTGCCACAAGGCTATCCGGCAATTCTTCAGTCGCTACTGTTGTAATCTGGTCCATCAGAGGCTGAGTATTGTTAATAGTTTCCGACAATTCCACGGCTGTTTCCCCAACCGTTTCGAGGCTACTTTCAACCTGGCTGACAGTGGTTTTGGTTAGTAATAGTGTATCTGTTACTGTATCGAGGCTTTCCGCCGTAAGACCGAGCGTATTGTCAAGACGAAGAGCAATGTCTTCGAATAATTGGCGTGATGTAACGATCCCGAAAGCGCTTATGCCAAGTCCAATCAGCGCTATGAGCAATATAACAACACCAAGAACTTTTTTAATCATTTTCCTCCTCGCTCTGAATCAACTTAAAAGCCTATCATTTATTTACCGAATCACTGCTTTTTGACTATGCTTTCAAGGGCGTCCCGGACCGTTTTCCGATCAATCGTACCGCTTTCATCTTCAGCTTGTTCGAACGCAGACATTATCAGCTGAATGGCTTCATATGCTGATCCGGCATAAGGACCAGCGACCTCTTCGAAAGGCGTTAGCTCTGCATAAGCACTCCGAAATTCGGGTGACAATTGATCGGGATCCTGATAACCATATGGTTCGTCTCCAGTGGCCACAAACGCGATTTTCTGGGAATCATAGATTAGGCCGGAGGCTAAAGTCGTCTCCGGTAACCAATGTCCGATAATAGCGACCATCGCCGGATCCCTGGACAAGGTCCGGGCGCTCTCCCTGGCCAGTTCTGGATCGCCGAAGTCGTCCAAAGCGACCAGTGCGACCCTATATGGACCAATGCCACCCGATTCGTTGATTTCACGGACAGCCAGTCGAGCACTGTATATCACATCATAACCAATTTCCCTGTGTCTGCCGGTGAATGGACCGACCAATCCAATCTTAACTACTGGCGGGGAGGCTGCGCAAGCGCTAACCACCATGCAATAAGCCAACAAAAAGACAAGCCCAATAACTGGACTTCTTCCTCTCCTTGTACGTAAACGTCTAGCGACAGCGTTCGACATTGGCCAAATGTTCTTCAAAGGTTTGGCTAAAGACATGAGCGCCATTGATGCTGCTGGTACAGTCGACGACAAAAAAAAGATGCTCGGTTTGGGCTGGCTTACCTACAGCTTCCAGCGCCCCAAGCCCAGGATTCGATATTGGAGTCGGAGGCAAACCGGGATAACGATATGTGTTGAATGGCGAATCAGTGTCTAGATCAGTAGCTGTCAAGGGTGACTTCCACCATTGACCATTACCAGGTTGGTAACCAACCGCATATTGTACGGTAGGATCTGCTTGCAACAACATGCCTTGATTCAGACGATTAATAAAAACGCCTACCATTAAAGCTCGTTCCTCGGCCACAACCGCCTCTCTCTGTACGATGGATGCCATCGTAACCGCTTCCTGCACGGTAAACCCTTGGGCACCATAAGCCTGGCGAAGTGAAGGAGTTACTTGAAGACCAAAGTTCGCTAGCATTGCTTCAATCAGGTAACTGGCTTCAGCATCGATCGGTATCCGGTAGGTATCAGGAAATAGAAATCCTTCCAGCGAACTTCTGTCAGGCAATGATGCTAGAAAATCGTATTGGCTTATATCAAACAGCTTTTGTCGCCCGACCAGAGCCTCGAACTCATCTGCATCAATATTTGCTGGCTGGATTTGTCGCAGATAACTGGCCATTTCTTCCGATCGCCAACCTTCGATAAACCGTAACTCAATCTCTTCGGGCCGTGCGTCAGTTAAGAGGGTCGCCAAATAGGAGAGCGAGATATGTGGCTCAATCGTAAAAGTGCCCGCCTCCAACCCACTGTCTAAGCCATAATAACGGACATAACGACGAAACAGCTCTGAATCAGATAATATGCCTGCATTAACCAGATTGGAGGCTATCTGTTCTGCATTTTCACCAGTTTCAATAGTAAATACAAATGGTTCTTCGCCAGAGCCTAATGGTGAGTCTAATTCATGTCTGTTCTTGGCCAAATAGGCTCGCAAATATAGGTTTTCAATGGGGTTTAGGGAGGCTGAAGCGCTCCCTGGCGGAGTAATGCGAGTAAGTTGGGTATCTTGCCAGCGAAAGAAAAGCAATAGAGATGCCACCAGGCAGAAAAGCAAAACAACAAAAAACACCGCTATTCGGATAACCCAGGTAACTATCCCTGGTTTATCAACCTCTTTAGATTGTTCAACCGAGCGCCTTGCCATCGTACTTCCTAGATTACATCATCGCAACTGAGCAATGATCAGTTGTCTTATCGATTTCCATAACGGGACCCAATTCTTCGAATTATTCAAAGATACTTTAGAGATGGTTAAGTGAGTCCATGTATGATTGCAGGATTATAGCGGCGGCAACAGCATCAACGTGTTGCCTTTTTCGACGGCCGCCGACTCTTCGTTCTTGCAAGCTCTTGATAGCATCCACCGACGAGAAGCTTTCGTCCCATAACTCGACTCTTATGTGGCATTGGAGTTCCAAATCTTGGGCATAACTTCGAGCCCAAGCGGCTTTAGATCCCTCTTCCCCAGATGACAAAGTGGGCAATCCAACAATCACCAATTGCACACCATGTTCCTCTATTATCTGACTAATCTTTGTGAAATCGGCCGAACGGGATGTTCGCTTGATAATTGCATATGAACGGGCAATTGTCCATGTTTCATCACTCAGAGCGACGCCGATTCTCTTTTCACCCAGGTCGAGTGCTAAAACCCGATTCGCTGGCTTACTTGTAACATTATTGTTCATCTTACGTGTTTTCACTACAGACGATCCTATCTCAGGAGTCGGTTTTTAGCACAGCTTCATTGTTTCTACACCTACGACTAACCGACTGGACCTATACAGATATGACAAGCAAGCTGAGGAAATAGGGATAGGCGCCTTGAATGATCGCGAATGATTAACGCAATTTAAGAAAACGAGAAAGCCTTTACAACGGCTCCGATGATTGATATCTGAGGAGCCATTAATGATACTTTGTTGGGGAAGGTCCCTTAATGGCCATTCTCAATTACGGTCTGCATCCGGACTGGTAAGAATGGTAAGCGGCCGAACCAATTGGGCCAGACCTGAACCGATGGATAATCCTGCAAGGGTAGATTTTCAAACAGATATGTGACAGCGACACCTGATTTCTGGCCAGCAATTTCGTCGAGGATTTCATCCGTGACCAGGCTGGCAGCCGTCATTCCCTCACCATACATTTCAAAGGTAACCCGCCCTTGATCATCAACCCTTTCAACTTCGCCGCTTTCGAAAAGAAGTGTCCCCGGAATCAGCTCATACCCTGGCTCAACGCCGCCAGCCAGTTCATCATAAACAAGTCCGATCGCCTTTGTCTCATCAACAACCGTAGCCTGTAGCTCTGCTCTAATATCCAGGATAAGCGTATCAGTCTGTTCATTCACAAAATTAGAGTATGTCTCCTGAATAATGTTAACAACCCTTAATGAGTCACGAGCGAGAAATTCGTTTTCAGTCAGCTGATTTTCCATATCGGCCAGGGCTCTTACTTGGAGTTGCTGCATTACGTGGGATCTAAGCCGCTCCATATCCGACTCCGTTACGGCATTTTCTAGCCGGCTGCCGCCTCCCTCCGTTGCCTCCATATTTCGCACCTCCAATCGCAAGGCCAGCGGACCTTCGATTCGATTAATCCGGTTACGACCTACGTTGCCATCGGCACCAGGTTGAATAGCAACCACTTCAACTTCAGCTGTCCCGCCTATAAGACCAGGCACTTCCACTGCGTTCATCGTTTGAAATACCGTGTTCTCACCAGCCGATGTGCTAACCCGAGTGCCTGCTGGGACCGTAACCGGTTGATCAAGCTGGTTCACTATCACTACCTTGCCTTTGGCTGGTGCATCGTCAACCTCGATAGCCCCGGTCGTATCGACCTCAGCCTGCCATTCTTGGATTGACCTTAATAACCGACCAGCAACCGCCGCATCACCGTTTTCGACAGATTCTAAGGCGGGATCGGCAACTATTTGCCTCCGCACTTGCAGCGGCTTGACTTGCGGTTTTAAAGTAATCGTCGCCCCGGGTATGATATAAACAGCCGCTAAAAATAGTACTGCAAGTGTAAACAGATAGAATAACAATGCCAGGTAACGAGTCGTCCACTTTTGCCACAAAGGCTTTTCGCGTTTGCGTCTGGCTATTTCCCTATTATCGGCCTCATCCAACCTAGTAGGTTTTCCGAATGACTGCCGCCGATGGCGGGCCTGCCGCCACCCCCGCCTGTTATTTCTGGCCGATCGTAAGGAACCGAATGTTGGAACACCCAAAGCCTTAGCCTGACCAACAATCCGATGATCAGTCGTTACAAGGCCAACCTGGAGCTGAAAGGCGTCGGCCTGCCGTTGAAGTAATGCCAGATCCAGATAATTTGTGAGCACATTGCCCTTTACCGGTAGAACGAGGACCACCTGGGACTCCTTGACCCAATCTAGCCGGTCCCGAATGGAAGCGCTATCATCGTCTTCTTCAAGGTAAATAACCTGGATGCCCACCGTCTTGCGCCTGGTATTCAACAAAAAACCTATTTTGATAATGAAGCGGTAATGAGCTCAGGGACTGCCGCTAATGCTTGAGGGAGTTTTCCAGGCTCTTTTCCACCTGCCTGGGCTAAGGTCGGTCGCCCACCACCGCCCCCACCGACCATTTTCGCAACCTTGCCAACGATGTCACCAGCTTCGATTCCACGGGGTACTAGCTCTTCTGCCACAGCAACTATTAGGATAACCCGACTATCGAGTACGGCTGCCAGGACCGCCACGCCATTATCAACTCTGTCGCGAAACCAGTCAGCCATTTCCCGAAGAGTATTCATATCGCTAACCTCGACTTGAGCAACCAAGAGGGGAATTCCATCAACTTCTTGCATCCGCTCCAGAAGTTCAGCAAATTGACCTTTTGCTTTTTCCTGGCGAAGCTGAACAACCTCTTTCTGCAATTGACGATTCCCGTTTAACAATGCGTCCAATCGCGTATCAATCTCTGTGACAGGCGAACCCAATTTTCGGGCTAGCTCGGCCAGCATGCCGATTCTCTCGTGTACCAGCGCATAGGCGCCACGGCCGGTCACTGCTTCAACCCGCCTTAGTCCGGCACCCACAGCCTCTTCAGTCACGAACTGGAATAGGCCTATATCGCCAGTCGCCTGAACATGTAGGCCACCGCACAGCTCAAAACTATATCGGTTGTTTTCATCTCCGATTTGGATAGTTCGAACGATTTCTCCATATTTTTCTCCAAATAAGGCCATTGCTCCCGCGTTGATCGCTTCTTCTCGGCCCATATGCCTGGCTAAAACCGTCCGGTTGCTCAATATGATCTCATTAATGGCCTTTTCGATTTCAGCCAACGTCTTTTCGTCGACCGCCTGGCCATAGGAGAAGTCAAAACGCAACCTCTCCGGTGCGACCAACGAGCCTTGTTGGGTTACATGATTTCCCAGCTTAGACCGTAGTTCCTGGTGTAGAATATGTGTAGCGGTATGGTTTCGCCGGATATCCCATCGCCGCTGATTGTCCACCTCAAGCCGAGCTACCTGCCCTGTGCTCAAGTGGCCAGAAATCACTTCACCAGAGTGTACAATCAGGCCCGGAACCGGTTCTCGGATGTCATCCACGTGCATCCGCGCGGCAGGTGCGTCGATAATGATCCAACCCGAATCACTGACCTCGCCGCCTGATTCTACGTAAAATGGTGTTGCTGAGGCGACAACCTCAATATAATCACCATGGCTGGCACGATCTATGCCCTTGCCATCTTTCACGATGGCCACAATCGCTGCCTCGATTCGGGCACTCGAATATGGATCATAATCTACGCCGCTGGGATCAAGTACACCGTGACTGGCAAGAGTAACTAACAGCTCTGCAAATATATTATCTGTCACATCATACTGGCCAAACGCCCCCGCTCCACTGGTCTCGGCGTGTGCCTCCCGGGCGACATTAAAACCGATCTCATCGATAGAAAAGCCCTTCTCGCTGGCTACATCTCGCGTAATTTCCAGGGGTAATCCATAGGTAGCATACATATTAAAGGCAATGTCACCCGGAATTTCCCGCTGGTTAACATGGTGAAGATTCGCCAGAATCTCATCCATTTGGGCCAATGCGCTATCAAGGGTTCTGGCGAAGCGCTTCTCTTCCAGGGAGAGAACCTCTCGTATATGCTCTTGATGCCGCTTCAACTCATGATAATAATCGCCCATCTGATCGATATATACCTGTGCTATTTCTGCTAGAAATGGATCAGTGAAGCCCAAACCACGACCGAAGCGTGCCGCCCGGCGAATTATCATTCGTAAAACATAGCTTCGGCCCACATTACCAGGTAAGACGCCATCAGCCACCAAAAATGCTGCTGCCCGCCCGTGATCCGCGATGACTCGATAGCCCGTCACGTGCCTTTCTCTTTCGCCATCCGTATCGCCGAGCAATTTCTGGATGCGATTCATAGCCGGCACAAAAAGATCCGTTTCGTAGTTGATAGGTTGTTGTTCAACAACGGCTGTAATACGCTCAAGGCCCATGCCTGTATCCACCCCGGGCTTTGGCAGTGGCGTTCGTAGTCCATCGGCGTCCTGACTGTACTGCATGAAAACAAGATTCCAGATTTCTAGCCATCGTTCACAATCATTGTCTAAGAGAACGGCACAATTCTCTTCATGGCAAGTACAATACTCTGGACCCCAATCGTAGTGGATCTCGCTTGTTGGACCACATGGACCTACATCACCCATCATCCAAAAATTGGTTTTATCGCCCATCCGGACAACTCGTTCAGCCGCCACACCAATTTCCTTAACCCATATATCGTAGGCATCATCGTCATCAATATGGACCGTATACCACAGATTGTCAACCGGAACCTGACATACTTTGGTTAGAAAGTCATAGGCATAACGAATTGCCCCGGCCTTGAAGTAATCTCCAAAAGAAAAATTCCCCAGCATCTCAAAAAAAGTATGGTGCCTGGGAGAGGGTCCCACATTTTCAAGGTCGTTGTGTTTACCCTGCACGCGCATACATTTTTGCGATGAGGTCGCTCGTTTGTAAGGCCGCTCTTTTTTACCCAAAAATGTGTCAGCGAATTGGTTCATACCTGCGTTTGTAAATAGTAGCGTTGGATTATCCAGCACCGGCAAGGGCGAACTCGGTACCACTTCGTGGCCCATCTCAAGAAAAAAATCTAGGAATGCCTGGCGTATTTCTGTGCTATTTCTTGGCGTCATATTCTACCTCAAAGAATTTAATACATTGGGCGATTTTACGGGAGTGGCGTAGGCATGTCAATCACCAAGGATGGACATTAAAGGAATAGCCATATTGATAGACCTTTGGGCATTCTATTCTATTTTCGGATATTATTTCACTATTGAGGATTTTCTGCTTTGATCAGATCAATGGGAGCAGATGGGCTTGGAACGAAGGATAGCACCAATTTTCGTGGTTACGGTAACTTTGCTAGCCGTCATCACGATGTTAGCAATTCTGAAAAGCACAACACGAGCCGGCGAGAATGCACGCCAATCTGCTGATCCAGCCTTATCTTTCTCCCTCGAACCGGACACGTCAACTTCCGCGGGACTTTCTGTCGATCCAGCCAGGCAAGGTGGCTTTATTTCAGCGGGTTCATCCGTTGACTTCGGTTTCACAATAGAAAACACAGGTGATACATTAACTGACGTATTCGAAATAGATATAGCCTCGGCCTGGCCCACGATACTGTTACAAAGTGATGGGACCACGCCGTTAGATGACAGCAATGGTAATGGCCTGAACGACACTGGCACACTCCTTCCCGGGCAAACTATCTATCTTTTTGCTCGAATTAGCGCTCCGGATTCAGCATTCATTGGCCAGGATAATCGAACCACGCTAGTTATAACTTCATTTAACAGCCCGTTGATCGAAGAGACTTTATTGATGCAGTCAGCCGTACCCTCGTCATTCTTGCTGGCGTTCCGTGAAGAAGGACTGAATAATCCCGGCATCTTCGTATCTCAAGCGAATAACCACGCTGCTCAGCCAATATTAACACCGAGTGGTAATGGATCTGAAATAGCCGTAGCCGAAACAGTCTCTGGCTACGCCTACGTATGGAGTGACCAGCGATTAGAGGGCAATATCTATGTAACCGAGATCGAATCTCTTTTGATGGATAAACAAGGAAACCTGATATCTGGTTCAACAAAGATAACTGACCACAGCGGCGCATTGTTACCAATCCATGATATAGACCCGGCTATTGCCGTGGATCCACAAGGGAACATTGCCATCTCCTGGCAAAGGCTACAGTTTGATCAAAATTGGAATGTCAAAAACAATGTGTTTTTTCGAATCATCAATCGTGAAGGATCCCCGATAGCAAGTGAAACAGATCTTACCAACAACACCCAATGGGGGGTTCAAAACACCATTGGAGTTCCTAACTTCGAATCCCCTAGAATTGCGCCAATGGCTGATAGTGGCTTCTTTGCCGCCTGGCACCATGAACACCAGGAAACAGAGGGCGTTGTACAGGATATTTTCTTTGCCACCCTAGATGGTAGCGGTGGTATCGTAATATCACCGACTAATATGACGAATGATAGCCCAGGCGGGTACGGCAACATTGCTCCGGCTATAACAGGGTTATCGACAAATCGGGCACTTATCTCCTGGGTACGCCGTGAAACGGAGAATGACGATGTATGGTTTGAAGTTATTGACAATCTGGGCAATGTGATCCATGGACCGGCGAACCTTTCGCAAAATGAGAAGGCCACTGACTGGTGGAATTTTGATGCGATTGAACTCTCAAACGGTTCGATAATGGTCGTATGGCAGGCTTGGGACTGTATTGAGGGTGAACATGCGGGTCGGATCCGATTCGCCGTTCTCGGCAGCAATTATCAACGAATAAGGCAGCCAAGATGTATGGAGGTCGACGGAGTAGCCACCGGTGGCGATAGAGGTGTGTCCGTCACTGCCGATACCTATGGCAATGGAATTATTACCTGGACCGACCAGGATTTATCAAATCGACGCAACTTGTACTACGCACTCGTAAACAGACGCGGAAGAATCGTGACCGAACCACTCGCCTTCTATCATAGTGACGCTTTGGACGGACCGATTTCGCTTAATATCCAAGGCTACGCCAGTACGTCCCGTGCCTTCATCGATGGGGTAGCTTACTTCAGCGATCCCCTCTATATTGTGCAGAAAGGAGAACGCGTCAGGCTAATAATTAATTATGATAACATGGGCACCCTGGCATCCGGAGCCATGACCCTAACGGTAGATCTAGATGGCAACCTTGTTTATGTGAGCGACACAGCCCCTGTTGACCCCATAATAGATGGGAACATGATTAGTTGGAATTTTTCTAACATGGAACCGTTTACAGAAACGAACCAGTTTGATCTTTATTCGACATTACCTGTGACTGCGACAATTGGAGCTACCTACCCGATAACGCTATCTGTTGATCTGCAACTGGTTGAGTCCGATTCGGATAATAATCATGATCTTGCCCGTGTTGTCGTTGGCCAATCTCTTTTTCTCCCCCTAATCGCGAAGTAAATGTGGGCGTGATCGTCTGTCTACAGTGGCGCTTCATCCAATGGGGGCGCTACGGCCAAGAAGTCATAAAAAAACCGCTGGCTATAGTCATCGAGCAAACGCTCAATACGCCCCTGATCACTTGAGGCAACGATTACACCGGCATGGTGCTTTTTATGCAAATGCCAGGAAACCTCAAGATCTGCGTAGCCAGAGAGATCTGGGTACTCTTGCCGGGCCAGACAGATCAAAACGCCAGCATAGTTTAGTCTCATTTCAGGTAACTGATAGTCGTTACTACATACTCTCGCAAGCTCAATTTTTGCCCATTCTTCCCACAAGTTAATCCCTGTGGCAAACTCAATCATTTCGGCGATGTTCGCACCGGCTACCCGAGCGGCCGTTTCTAAGAAATAGAGTCGCCCATCTTCTTCTCCTCGAATGAATTCAGTGTGTGCGATGCCCCGCACCATCCCTAGTGCTTGCATCAGCTCCTTGTTCATCTCTTTTAATTGGGTAACTTCATCCAGGTTTCTAGGGAGGGTTCGGCTCATAAAAATTCCGCCTTCCTGTGTAACTGCCAGCGGCGGTTGCCGGTATTGGTGAGCCTCAGCAAAGAGTATACGCTTCTCCGAAACGATTGTGTCAACGTGATATATATCGCCCGGGATGAAACGTTCCAATACAAAAAATGATTGCCGGTCACCCAGTTCGTCAAGGATGCGCCACAACTCGCTCTCTGAATGCACTTTTTTAATACCCATCGCTCCCGCCTGGGATCTGGGCTTCAACACCCACGGCGGTTGAACATGACGCATATAAGACGAGATATCCTCATAGTTAATCACGCCGGTAAATTCGGGGACGCTAATCCCTTTTTCCTGTGCCTGGACCCGCATCGCCAGCTTATCTCGAAAATAGCGTGCCGTCGTGTCGCCCATACCTGGAATTCGAAGGTGTTCTCTTAGCGCTGCAGCCGTTTCCACATCAAAATCATCCAACGCGACTATCAGGTCTATCTTTCTGGACCTGGCGAGATAACTGACTGAATAGATAATATCCGGCTTCTTGGTAATGTCCGGCATCAGAAATCGTTCGTCAATGGCCTCCCACGGCCACGCTTCATCAACTAGTTTTTCTTTGGTAAGCAAGATGACTTTACAACCCAAGTTCTTACAGGCTCTAATAAAAGACCCGCCCTTGAAGTAGCTTGCCAAGCAAAGAACTGTAACTATCCGCGAATCGCTCATCGTTTTCCCCTTCAAAATATATCGCTCTTAAGCTATTCTATCACTCAGGATCGTTACTTGTCGACGGGGATAATGTCAAGGTTAAATCTGGGGTTTTTAGGGGTAAGGTGACAATCTCTACCCCAGCCAGTTCACCGCCTCTCACAGATATGGGTACCTGGTAAACTTCATCCTGGATCTCAATATATAGTTCATACTCGCCGGGCAAAATATCGGCGATTACGAAGTTTTCGGCATATTCCTCGTCTGGTCTAATCAAATGTTGCGGATCATCTAAATAGGTCCAGCTTCTGTAGGTTTCTGTATCCTCTGATCGACCAACAGCCGCAACGGTGACGCCTTGCCAAGGCCGGCCTTCTGGATCAACTAGCCGGCCGACGATCAGACCGCGAGTCGGCGGGGGTGTCAACCATAAAAACGGATTGCGCGTAGATCCAAACTCGTTGCTACCTACCCTGACCTCCATGTGGAGATGCGGTAAAGTGGCGGCACCTCCAAAACCAACTTCGGCAACCTGCTCTCCCTGTGAAATATGCTGCCCTGGTTCAACGGATATATTCAGTACATGACCATATAATACATATACTGGCTGATTCCGCCAGCGATCAGCCAATTCAATGACGACCAGATGCCCATACCAATCACATCGCCAGCCGTATAGTTTCTCCTTATCTTCACCGGCAACAATCACTGTACCACTGGCGGCCGCTAAAACCGGTGTGCCCTCTGGCTCGGCCGAATC
>Ga0307376_10002375_pt1 | contig 18601 bp, 17 predicted proteins | sample TR2MG_FD_202536 | JGI IMG/M metagenome (GOLD analysis project Ga0307376, IMG submission 202536) | Soil microbial communities from Risofladan, Vaasa, Finland - TR-2 | ecosystem: Environmental > Terrestrial > Soil > Coastal area > Acid sulfate soil | place: Finland: Risofladan, Vaasa | collected...
CACCTACCCCCAGGAGAACTACCGCCTGCTATCCCTGGGGATGAGGGTATGCAGGCGGTAGTTCTCCTGGGGGTAGGTGTAGATGACGCGGCCGTAGGGTGAGTCGGAGCAGTCGTTGCCGAAGAAGGGACATGCGGTCAGCTCGAGTGTCTTCTTGGCTGCCGCCAAGGGACAGCGCCACTTGATGCGCAAGCGGTCGGGACAGAAACCCCAGCGCCTCATCGGCAGGTTGGCCGGGCAGATCGGGACACCCTCTTCGAGGCGCAAAGGGCCGGCATATTGCAGGTTGTCCGTGTTGCGCTCATTGAGGGGGACGACGAGGGCCATGTGCCAACGCCGGGTGGCCAGACGGAAGAGGCCAAGCGCATCGTGGGCTGCGTCCAGAGAAGCGGTTTGGATGGGCAAGTCGAAGATTTCGTGGCCGTGGTAGAGGGTGGCCAGACCGTGGACGCAGTCATGGCGATTGCAGTCGGCCAATGAGACGACCAGGGGAAGCTGGCAGCGATGCTGGAAACTGTAGGCCGTCAGTTCATAGATGCTGTACCCATAGACCCAGCACTGGCGGTAGCTGTCCCAGCCCCAGCGAGCCAAGGGGTCCCGATAGGCGCGGGGGCAGTCGCAGCGGTCTTCTAGCTTCTTGCCCCGGTTGTCGCAATCGCAGAGCTTCTTGCCTCGTGGGTTGGCCCAGGTGGGCAGCTTGCTGCCATCGCCAGCGACGTGGAGGTTCTCCAGGTCAATGAGTCCCAGTTCCGCCGAGTGGGCGACGAAACAGGCGTAGAAGATCGGCTGCAGGATTTGCTCCCAGACGGGGAGGGCAGAGAAGTCGCCATATCCCTCCAGAACGGCGGCCGGCGAGGTGGGCTGGAAGGAGCGGGCCAGGATGCGATCCGCCAGGCGGTTGACGATGTCCTGGTGAGGGCGTAGGTCGTTCTTGTCCTTGTGCTGGTCGGCCTTGTCCTGTTGCTCACGGCGTCGATGGGGCCGGCGTGGGGTGGTGCGGGGTTGGTGCAGGCGCTGCACCAGGCGGTCTTGGAAGTCGTAGAAGGTGCCGACGCCGGGGACGTCTGCTGGGTGGAAGCCGCTGATGAGGGCGTAGAAAGGGTCGTCGTGCATCATCTGCCTCCAGACGTCGAAGCTGGTGACACCACATTCCATCATAGCCAGACAAGCGCGGAACATACAGACGGGATGACGAGCCAGGCGTCCGCGATTGTCCGAGTAGAGCGTGGCCAAGATGGGATAGGCCAGATCCAGGTCAGTCTGTTCCAGCTTACGCCAGACTTGAAAATGGCGATGGTCGGTGCGCAGGCCGCCATAGCGGTGGGCCTTGTTGCGCACGAAGCGGATATACTGTTTGTGCGAGAAGGACGGTGGTATCATGGGTTACCCCCTTTCTGCCTGGGGTGAGCCAGGCGCTACTGGTGTCGGATCCAGTGCCCATGATGCCACAACAGACGGATTGGGGGTAGATTGTTAAAAGCTGGATGTCCCGGGTGGCTTTTCCCCTCGTAAAAGTACACTTTGGGACTTTCCGAGAAAGCTCTACTTCAGAGGGGAGGTGATGATTATCGGGGCAATTCAATACCAGGAAAGTAGAAGCCATCGCTCCCTGTCCAGGTAACGCGATGGCCTCTACAAAAAGGCAGAGTGTATAGATGCATTTATCTATACACTCTTCACCACCAGTATAACAGCCAATCAGTGCAAATGCAAGGAGTAGAGAAATGAATACCAAAAAAACGTTGTGGGTCGTAGTGGCCCTGTTCATCGTGCTGGCCATCGTAGCCAGCGCTACCAGTTGTGGGGCACCAGCAACAACTGCTGCCCCTACCGCAACACAGGCTCCCGCTACAGCGGCTGCTACCGCAGCGCCGACGGAGCCTCCGGCACCCGCGGTCCCGAACTGCGGGACCGATCCGATAGTGATGAATGGCTACTTCGAAACCGGCTTCGAAACCATCACAAGGCTTACCGAGGAGTTCACGAATCAATACCCGAACGTGACCTGGGACCTCAAGTATGACCAGTTCACGAACCTCATCAACGAGACGCCGCGTCTGCTCACGGGCGACAATCCGCCGGACCTCATCCGGCTGCCCACCTTTGTCTCGTTCGCCAAGGAAGGGTTGCTCATGAACCTTGACGACTACGCGACGGCATTCGGCTGGAACGATTGGCCGGTGCCACTCCATTTTGCCCGGATGGATGCGGACGGCATCCGCGGCTCCGGCACGCTCTATGCCACGGGCATCAACTACCAATTGACCGGCGTCTTCTACAACAAGGAACTGGCGGCCCAGATCGGAATGACCGAGCCGCCCGCGACGCTCGCCGAGTTCGATGCTCTGCTCGCCGCGGCCAAGGATGCCGGACTGCTGCCGATCATGCAGTGGGGCAGCGCTAAAAGCGGTATGGGGCTTGCGTTCCCGCTCCAGCAACTGATGGCCGACTATGGCCCGACCGGTCCGATCAACGACTGGATCTTCCAGAAGCCCGGCGCGACGATCGACACCCCGTCGAATCTGCTCGCTGCCCAGCACCTTGAGCGGTGGATCCAGAACGGATACTTCCCGCCCGACATCAACGCCATCGAGTACACCGATGCCGCCACTCGCTTCGGCCAGGGCGAGGGCGTCTTCACCTTCAACGGTGACTGGCAAAACGCGGGGTACAGCGAGGATATGCCTGGCACCGTCGGGTTCTTCGTGATGCCGCCCATGGAGGCCGGCGGACAGCCTGCCGCCATGTCCGGTCCTCTGACGTACGGCATCGCTGCTACCGCCAAGCACGGGGACTGCGCGGCGTTCTTCCTCAACTGGATCGCCACAAACGAAACAGCCCGCCAGATCAACGTGGACATCGGCGGTTCCAACCCGGGTGGTCCTGCGGACCTCCCGATACCGACGGTACCTGAGGGCTCGGTCACGGCAGAGACCCTCGCCGGCGGACCGCAAGTGGGCAGCAACGCGATGGACTTTATCGCCAACGCGACGAGCTCCATCTTCGCCCAGGGCTGGACGCCCGAGCTCCAGAAGATGGTCGGCGGCCAGCAAGACGCTGCCGGGCTCCTACAGGCCGTCCAGGCGGAATACGAGAGGGAACTCTCTGAGTAGTGGTGATGGCCGCAGGACGATTCCTGCGCCTACCAGATTGAAGGTGACATCAATGGTGACATCAGATAATCGCCCCGCGGCTCTCGCGGTCTCCCGGGGGATCTACCTCAGCAAACGGGTCCGCCGGGAGACCCTTGTTGGCTGGCTGTTCGTCCTGCCCGCGCTGCTCATGTACGCGGTCTTCGTACTCGTGCCTATACTGTTGACCATCCTGTACTCGTTCTATCGCTGGTCCGGCGTCGGTCCTATGACCTGGGTCGGGTTGAGGAACTATGTAACTGTCTTCCAGGTTCCCGACCTGATCGGGACAATCTACAACGCGTTCTCGCTGGTCGTGTGGTTCAGCTTCGTTCCGGTGGGCCTCGGTCTCGTCGTCGCGAGCGTGATCCACCGCGTGGCGACCGGGCGGTTCGGGGCGGTAGCCCGGACCGTTCTGTTCCTGCCCCAGGTCATACCGCTCGTCGCTGCCGGGATCATCTGGTGCTGGCTGCTGGCCGGCCCGGGCTTGATCAACGAGATCCTCAGGGCCGTCGGCCTCGGCGCGATCGCCCGTGCCTGGCTCGGCGACTTCCACTGGGCGCGCCCGGCGGTCGGCCTCATCGGGATCTGGGTCCTGCTGGGATTCTGCATCGTCCTGCTGGTGACAGCCATTACGAAGGTTGACCCGTCCTTCTATGAGTCCGCGAGGATCGACGGCGCCAGTTGGTTTGCGGAGTTTTTCAACATAACCCTCCCGATGCTCCGGCATGAGATCGGCGTGTGCCTCACCGTCACGGTGATCAACGCGCTCGCCGCGTTTGACATCGTCTACGTCTCGACGGCCGGCGGGCCCGGCAACTCGACAGCGGTCCCCGGGACCCAGATCTACGTCCTTGCGTTCACCCAGCGGACTATAGGCCAGGCGTCTGCTCTGGCCGTCATGCTCATGGTCCTGGTCGTCGTCGTCATCCTCCCGATCCAGCGCCTGAGCCGGGAGGTCGCGCAATGAAGGTTGGTCAGGGCGAACTCTGGGCAGGCCGGGCGCTCCTCTTGGCGCTGATGGCATTCACGGTCTTGCCCTTCATCAGCATCTTCGTGACCGCGCTGCATCCGTCGAATGCCTTGCCCACCGGGCTCGAATGGCCCGCGGACCCGCAGTGGGGCAACTTCGTGGAGGCGTTCAACGTCGCGAAAATACCCACGCTCCTCGTGTCGAGCACGTACCTTATCCTCGCCGTCGTGCCCGTGTCCCTTGTCATCTCGACGATGGCCGGGTTCGCCATCGGCCTCCTGCGGATCCCCGGCTCGCGTGTGCTCCTGTTCCTGTTCGTGTTCGGGCTGACGATCCCGTTCACGGGGCTCGTCGTCCCTATCTATATCTTGGAGCGGGCGATGCATATCTACAACACTCGGCTCGCGATCGTGCTGCCGCTGATCGCTTTGTATATGCCCTTTGCCGTCTTCTGGATGCGCGCCCACTTTGTCAACATGCCGACCGAGCTCTCGGAGGCGGCCCGCGTCGATGGCGCGACCACCTGGGACCTGTTCTGGCGCATCCACGCCCCGCTCGCGCGGGCGCCGATCACGTCGCTCGGAATCCTCATGTCCATCTGGACGTGGAACCAGTTTCTCCTTGCGATCGTGCTCGTCGAGGATCCGATGGAGCGAACGATGGCCGGTGCGCTGGGATTTTTCCAGGGCCACTACGCGACCGACATCCCCCTGCTGTGCGCATGCACAATCTTGACCCTGCTACCCACCCTCCTCCTCTTCGTGCTGTTCCAGCGCCAGATCATCACGGCCCTGCTTCAAGGTGCGGTCAAGCGATGAGCAGTGGGGTCCGTAGCGGCGGTATGCCGAGTGTCATTACATTTATCTTTCTGTACCTCGGTTTTGGTCAACCCTTTGCTGTGTTCATTTTCTATGGCTTTATTAAGAACATTCCACGTGAACTGGAAGAGGCAGCCAAGATCGATGGCACCAACCAACTGCAGATTTTTTTAGGTAGTTTTTCATCTGGCACTGCTGACCGCCAAGCTGACTCGGACGGGTGGCGGCATCGGCTGGCACGACACGTACATTGTGCAGGTCATTCCCTTTGTCGCCGACGCCTTTTCGATTTATTTGTTCTACCAGTTCTTTGTCGGTATCTCCAAAGATCTCGAAGCGGCCATCGTGGATGGCGCAAGCCGTCTGCGCATCTACTGGGACATCATCCTGCCCAACTCCAAGCCCGTCCTCGCAACTGTCGCTATCCTAAAGTTCATGTGGCTTTGGGGGTCGTACTTGTGGCCGCTGATGGTCATTCGTCTGCCAGAATACCGGCCGCTGACCGTGGCGATGCAAGAGTTCTTTGGGCAATTCCCGCGCCTGTGGGGGGATACCCTGGCCTTTGCCACCATGATCACGCTGCCGGTGTTGGTCGTGTTCCTATCCTTCCAAAAGTGGTTCATCGGTAGCGTTGCTACGACCGGTGTCAAAGGATAAGGAGTTTTGTAACCGTTCACCTGGAGGCAAAGAAACCCTGTTTCTAGCCCACTGACGCTTGTACAGAACGAGCCCAACCAAGTGAGGTAGATTGCAGCACAGGATGTGAACCAATGTCAGTCAAGAACCAAGTACAGCTCATCACATATCCTGACTCACTGGGCGGCGACCTGCGCGCGCTCAACAAGATTCTTTCGGAATACTTTGCAGACATCTTTAAGGGAGGCGTTCACATCTTGCCTCCCTTTCCCTCCTCAGGAGACAGGGGCTTTGCCCCCCTCACCTACCTGGAAATTGAGCCCACGTTTGGCACCTGGGAGGACATCAGGCGCATTGGCGAGGGCTTTGACGTCATGCTCGACCTGATGGTCAATCACATCTCGCGGCAGTCTCCATACTTTCAGGATTTCCTGAAAAGGGGGCGCGAGTCTGAATATGCCGATATGCTCATCACCCTGGACAAGGTCTGGCCGGGTGACGACCCGCCCCAGGAGGACGTGGCCAGGATATTCTTGCGCAGGCCGGAGCATCCCTTTTCCGATATAACCGTCGAGGAGACAGGACAGGTCGAGCGGATCTGGACGTCTTTTGGCAAGGAAACCCCCTCCGAGCAGATCGACATCGACGTGTGGTCGGAACAGGCGCGGGAGCTGCTCGCCGGTTCCCTCGCCCACTTTGGCCGGCAAGGCATCAAGATCGTGCGGCTCGATGCGGTGGCCTACGTGACCAAAAGGGCCGGGACGAGCTGTTTCTTTGTAGAGCCGGAGATATACCAGTTCCTGGAGTGGATCACGGGCGTAGCAGCCTCCTTGGGGATCGATCTGGTGCCTGAGGTTCACGCACACTATTCGATCCAGCGCAAGCTGGCCGAACATGGCTATTGGGTGTATGACTTTGTCCTGCCCGCGTTGATCTTGCATACCCTGTTGAGCAAATCCAGCCGAAAACTGCGCGACTATTTGGAAACTTGCCCGCGCAAGCAGTTCACCATGCTGGATTGCCACGACGGCATCCCCATCCTGCCGGATATAGAAGGTATTCTGGAGGTAAAAGAGTCGCGCAAGATCGTGGATACCTGTGTCAAACGTGGGGCTGACGTCAGCCGCGTTCTTTCCCCGCGGTACGAAGCCGAGGATGGATTCGACGTCCACCAGATCGAGTGCACGTACTATTCCGCGCTTGACTGTGACGACGACGCTTACATGGCGGCCAGGGCCATACAGCTCTTTGCGCCCGGTGTGCCCCAGGTGTATTACGTTGGCCTATTGGCTGGCGAGAACGACCAGGAAAACGTGAGACTGACCGGCGAAGGCCGCGCAATCAACCGCCATAATTATGACATCGCAGAGATAGACCGGGCGCTTCAGAAAGACGTCGTCCAGAGGCTGCTCAAGCTCATCCGATTCAGGAACGAATATCCGGCCTTTGACGGCAGCTTTGGCGTACTCAAGTCAGGCAACAGAGACGTTCTGCTCTCCTGGCAAAAGGGGAACCGCGTCTGCTCGCTGCTCGTGAACCTGGACACCTATCAAGCCGTCATCACGTACGTCGACGAGGCGGGTGAGTTGCAAGAATACAAAGTGTGAAGCGTCCTGCTCACCGCTCCGACATCAAAAGGCGAAACTGATTGGATAGATCAACAATGAGAACCAAACTGCGGGCCAGGCAAACATCAAGACAATGGTACCCACTCCGTCCTGTGGAACCTCGTCCTGGTTAATGTCCTGACTCAATGTGATTTCATGCATGATCAATCCTCCTGTTGGTCGTTGAGAATCTCCACATCTTGCAGCCCGGCAATCCAGTCCTCTGTGCGGGTCTCCAGCGCGGCCACGTTCTCTAACCCTCTTCTCCCTCTATCAGCATCTTCAACTGCCGCGCCGTGCCGACGGCCTGCCCCTGCCAGTGGTTGTTCATGTAGACCAGCGTCAGCGGCGCTTCCTCGTCCAACTGGTGGATCTTGGGCAGCCACTCCATCAGCTCCTCGTCGCTGTAGCTGTAGTCGTATCGCTCCCATGCCTCGGAGTGCCGCCACCACTTTTCATAGTTACGGCCGTGGAAGCGGACGTACGCCACGGGACCTGTCGCGACTGCCACCGGTGGCACCAGGCTCTTGAACTGTGGCTGATCGACGCAGCAAAAGCCCAGGTCGAGCGCGCGCAGTTCGTCGAACGTGCGCTCGCTGATCCAATCGCGGGAGCGGAACTCGACCACGACGGGCAGATCGCCGAACCCCTCGCGCACGCGCTTGAGATAGTCACGGTTGGTCTGGTCGGCGTGGAAGGAATGGGGGAACTGGGCCAGCACGCACGCGAACTTTTTCGCGTCGATCAGCGGGGCCAGCGCAGCCTTGAACTGCTTCATGTGGGGCTCCGGCTCCTCCCGCTCGTGCGTGATGCCTTGATACGCCTTGACTGAGAACAGGAACCCCTCGGGGACCTTGGCCGCCATCCGGTCCAGAGTGCGGGCGTCGGGGATGCGGTAGTAGCTTAAGTTCAGCTCGCAGGTGGGGAATTCGCTAGAGTAGAAGGCGAGCCACTCCTCCTTGGGCAGGTCCTCAGGGTAGACCGGCCCCACCCAATCCTTGTAACTGAAACCGCTCGTTCCAATCAGGACGGTCATTTTATCCCTCCTTCCCATTTCCGCCGTTACGCAAGTCTAACCCAAACAGTCTGGCCTGTCAAATGTGAAAGCCCGCGGCACGCTTTCGGAAAGGATCAAGGCCAGCGTGACGGTGTTGGAGTTCGTCAGCCAATACGTGGACCTGAAACCGACGGCGAGTGGCGCCGTTGGCCTGTGTCCGTTCCACGACGGCCATCACCCGAGCCTTGGGGTGAATAGTGAGGGGAACTACTGGCACTGCTTTGCTGGATGCAGTGGGGGCTCGGTGATTGATTTCTGGATGAGGTGGAGGAAGTGTGACTTTACCACCGCCGTAAGGGAGTTGGCGGAGATGGTGTCATGACAAGAGAGTAAGATAGTTCTTCTCAGGGCCACTTCCGAAATGCCATGCTAGAGTCGGATGGTTGCACCACGCGGCACAATGATGCCACTACCCGGCCAGCCAATAATCTCGTCATCGCGGAAGACGATTTCGCCACGGCGTAACGTAAGTACAGGCCAGCCGGTTACCTGCCAAGCCTCGAACGCCGAGTAATCTGAGTTGGATTTTAGCATAGAGCCCTCGATCCTGAGCGTGAGATCTGGGTCAAAGATTACCAAGTCTGCGTCGCTGCCAACGGCAATCGTGCCCTTGCGCGGATAAAGACCAAACAGCTTGGCAGCATTGGTGGAGGTCACCTCGACAAATCGGCCTAACGTGATCCGACCGGAATGTACTCCTTCTGAGTAGAGCATCGGTAGCAAAGTCTGCAAGTTCGCAACCCCCGGTCGCAGGTTGGTAATGGTGTGGGCTGGGTCCAGCTTGGCGGCAAGTGACCAGGGAGCGTGATCGGTACAGACGGTATGTACAACGCCCTGACGAATGCCAGCCCACAAAGCGTCGACATCCTGCTGCTCGCGCAGGGGAGGCTGCCCCACATACTTTGCCCCATCCTCATCTTCAAAACGTTCGCGCGTGAGGTGCAGGTAAAGCGGCCGTGTTTCGACATAGACCGGTACATTACGAGACTGGGCCTCGGCGCATACTTCCAGGGCGCGTGCTGATGACAGGTGAACGATGTAAATCGGCGCACCCGTCGCCTCCGCAAGGGCTACCGCCCGTTGCGTTGCAACCACCTCTGAGATCACCGGGCGGCTCTCCGCATAGTAGCGGAGCGAGGACTTGCCCGCTGCGACCAGACGCGCCGTTGCGTCTTCAATCAGCGCATAGTCTTCGCAATGGATCAGCGTCATCAACCCGCTCTCACCGGCGCGCCGGATGGCTTCTACATAGCTGCCCACCTGAGAGTCGAAATTCGACATAACAGTAAAGACCTTGATACTGTTGCAGCCTGTGTCAAGCAACCTGGGGATTTCATCCAGAACCTGCGGAGTCACTTCGCCGAGCACCGGATGTAGAAAGAGATCCGCGATCGTTTGTTCGCGGGCTATGGCTGCATCGCGCTCCAGCGAAACGAGGGGCGTTTCACCCGGTGCAGAAAAGGTCATGTTCCCAAGCGTCGTAATGCCACCCGCCAGTGCAGCAGCGGACCCGCTGGTAAAATCATCCACCCATCTGGGTTCTACATCCTCTTCTTCGGGGGGAACCGATAGATGTACATGAGCGTCTATGCCACCGGGCAGAACAAGCTTTCCCGTTGCGTCAAGCTCCAAGCGTCCATCAAGTACACCTCCAATCTGGACGATGGTGCCATTGGAGATTCCAATATCAGCAGAGCCAACCGAGCCAGCAGCAGTCACGATCTCCCCGTGACGAATGACTACGTCCAGTTTAGTCATATTATAGCGCTCCTTCAGAAGACTTGCTCAATCTCAGCGCTCCTTGCCCGGGAACGACGCTCCTACCGCTCTGAGGCCAATTGTGAGTAAGGTCCACTATTCGACCACGTTCGCTCTCCTCTGCTCTATATTATACTCTAAATTCCTGAGCAGAGTTGTCTCACTCATATTGGCACATAGGGCCAAACAAAACAGCCGACCACCGATGGGATCGCTCCCAGGATAGGGGTCGGCTGCTCTGAATCTATGATGTTGCCCTCATCCGTTTGACATTGCTACTATACCACAGCTCACAGCATAGTAAAAGTGCCATCGCTTGGGCTTGGTCGGGGCCGTAGTGGTTATGATGGCTCAAGGATTGGGCGTGGCTCATTGCGGTGAAATCACGCTGGGCGCATATCTTCTTGACCAGGAGAGTCAGGCCCGCTTCATAGTCCTGGATGCTGATGACGCCCAAGCCTGGGAGCGCCTGGGCCATCTGGCCAGGATGCTGGCTGACGAGGATGTCCCCAGCTATCTGGAGAAAAGCCGCCGCGGTGCTCGCATTTGGCTATTCTTGGCGGAGGCTGTCACCGGGCGAGAAGTGCGCGCCCTTGGCCACGGCTTGCTGGCCGCTCACAAGTGGAGGGAGTTGAACTGTACCCGAAACAGGACCTGCTCGCAGATGGCCCAGGCTGCCTGATCCAGATGCCGTTTGGGGTGCACCGGCTTCGTTCGGCCATAACTCAGCCGGAGGACGATGCCGCTCGTCCTCCGGCTGGCTCAGCTCGGCCCGAACCTGCCCTCCCGTGATCGAGGCCAGGGAAAGTTCAGATCATGGGTCAGGGGAAAACGCCGCGTGCCTGGAAGGCTCCCCTCACGACGTCCGCCACGGCAGTCCCATACAGACTTTGGGCCGCATCCACGGTCACCTGAGCGGCGGCAGGCATGGATGTATCGGGGGCAAAGCCGAACTGCGCTTCGAGAATCAGCGTGTCGGCCTGGACGTGGTCCAGAGCAGCGCGGATGTCCCACAGAGCGCGCGACCAGATCTGCCCATTGTGGTGTACACTGTCGGTCAGGTCTTCAGGGTAGTGCAGGTCCAGGTCCACCCGGCGCAGGCAGTGGGGCGTGCTGCTCGTGTAAGAGACCGCGTCCCAGTCCGCCACACAGGCCGGGTCAGGGGTCGGGGCGATCACGTCGCTGACTGTGACAGCCCAGTAATCGCTAAAGCCCTCGCCAATCGACCCGGCCTCAATGGAGTCGCCAAAGCTGCCAAACGGATCGGCCTGCGAATCCATCATGGCGTGCCCATATTCGTGCAGGATCACCTCGGCGTCCTCGGCATCGTCCACACCGCCTTTGCCAAAGCGCAGCACGTCGTGCTTATCCCAGGAGTAAGAGTTATCCAACCCCAGTTGGTTGATGCGAACATCCTGAGATTCCATGTTGATCGGCCGCCGGGTGCCGCCAAAGCCCAGGGACTGGATGTATATCTGCGCCTCGGTCACCCAGTAATAGCCCATCACCTGCTCAAAGCGGTCGTCGTCACGGCCATACAGGAAGGTGTTATCGGATGAGCGGGCGGCGGGGCCCGTGTTGCTGCTGATGTTGGCCCAATCCCCGCGCAGGTAGCCGCTGCCGTCCAGATTGGTCAGCGTGACGAGGACGTAAGCAGGCTGCAAGGCGGGGTAATCGGCGTCTTTCTCGTCGGTCAGCGTCTGGTCTTGCAGATAGGCGACCGGGTTGGGGAAGAAGACGCGCCCGGTGCCGGTACTGGTGCCAGGGCCGGGTTTTTCGGCCGAGGCGCTGCTGACCAGAACAACCAGGAAGACGAGGGCAGAGATTCCTGCCCGGGTGATGAATCGAAGCTTCACGATGTACCTCCTTTTTGGCAATGGTTGATATTTCGCGTGGCGGAAAACCGCCACAACATATCGGGTTGAACCAGGCCGAGCGTTGCCTATTGTACTGGAGTCTGTAATGGAGGGCAAAACGCCAAGCCATAATACGTTGGCCGTGGTTGTGCAGCCCGCTCATTTCCCAAGGCGCATTGACGCTACTGCGTGCACGCTCTACACACAAGGGGCAGATACACCACCTCGGGCCACCACATCCGTCCGTAGATGTGCTGGTAGGTGGTGAGATTCGCCGAGTCGGCGAGGGAACCCGGCGGCACCAGCTCTTCGTACACGATGAGGTAGCCGGGGATGTCCGCGGCCACGGCCGGGTTCTGGCATTCGTAGAACGTCCAGTTGATCACGTCAAAAAGGTACGTGTATGCGGAGGACCCGGCGGAGCCCCAGCGGAACCCGTGGATGGAATAGCCGGAGCCGGCCGGGAGCGCCCGCTGCCAGACGGTCAGCCACTCGCGGTTTGCCCCGTTGGCCGCCACGTCGGGCACCGTATCGTCCTGGGTCGACGAGGAGATGGTGAAATAGAAGCCATCTGGCGTGCCGTCCGCGTTGTACCCGCGGCCGTAGATGTCGTGGTCATCGTAAGCGTACTCGTGCTCCCAGACCACCATGTATTTGTCCTGCTCGTTGGTGGCCACGGCCGGGTGGTTCTGGTGCTTTCTCTGGCCAGGCACATCATCCTCGTAGATCACGATCAGGCCCAGGGGATAGACCGACGTGCCAGTGGCCCCGTTCACGCGGAGCCCATAGATGTCGTTGCCAGAGACGGCCTCCAGATGCACCACCACGAAGGCGATAAAGTACTCGTCCATAGCCACGTTGTAGGTGATGTCCACCTGGTGGGGACCGTCGGCCTGGGTGAGGATGTTGCTCACGTAGATGGTGCTCCAATCGCCGGGCACGCGGGCGCCGGCGATGTCGTGGGGCACGCCGGGGGGAAAGCTGGTCGCGGTGTCAAAGGCGTTCCAGACCACCAGGTACTCGTTGCGGTAGCTGTTCCAGGCCACGCGGGGCCCGTAAAAGCTCCGCTTGGGATAGGTGATGAACCTTTTCTCGGCTTTCTGGTACGAGTTGTTCCAGGCGATGACGCGGCCCCAGATCTCGTAGGCGCCGGCACTGGTCTCTTTCATCCAGACGACGAGGTACTCGTCGTTGGTGGCATTGTAGGCCACGGCCGGCTGGACGCGGTCTTCGGGGCCGGTGGTGATGCAGAACCAGCTACCTATACGCTGGCCGCTCTCTGACACGCGCTGGGCGTAGATGTCGCGGTTGCCGGGCCACTCGTTGTGCCAGACCACCAGGTACTCGTGGTGCTTCCAATTGTGGGCCAGGGCAGGCTTGTGTCGATTGGCGTCGATGGGGGATGAGGGGGTGGAAATCTGAACCTCGGGGCCCAGCAGGTACATGGCCGGGGCAAGGTGTGGACCGAGGCTGCCTGAACGCGTGTGGGCAGCGCTGCTCGGGATCACTCCCCCTACCAGTATCACAACGCTGGCGAGAACAACCGTGGGTAAGATTTTCTTGACAGGCATTTTCCCTCCTTTCTCACATAGGCTACACAACGAATAGGATTCGTGCGGCGCGAAGCCGCCACAACATCATAAGTCGAACCAGGCCGAGCGCTACCTAATCTCCCATGATCTCCCATCCCTGGCCTTGGGCGTGGGTGGCCAGTTCATCGTCCGGGTAGACTGCCACCGCATGACCCACCCAATCCAGCAAGGGCAAGTCCGTATAGCTGTCTGCATAGGCGTAACTAGAGGATCGGGCGATAGAGTCACCTTCCAGGTGAGCCTCCAGCCTCGAGAGCTTGCCCGGCCCCTGGCAAACGGGCAGCTCACAGGCCCCGGTGTACCGCCCTGACCGGAGTACCAGCGGCGTACCTACCGTCTCCTCGATTCCCAACTGCCGTCCGATCTCGACCAGCAAGGGGGCGGGAGTGCCGGAAACCAGAATGACCCGGTGATCAGCCTCCTGATGACCCCGCACCCGTTCCATCACGTCGGGGCGCACCAGGGGCTGTACGTAGTGCTCGGCGATCCAGGCGAAAGCGGCGGCCGCTTCCCGGCGTGTCCAACCGCGCACGGTCCAGCCCATGTGGCGGGTCCACAGCCCGCGGACCTTTGCTTCCGATACCAGGCCCAACCCTTGCAGTGGCCACAATGCCATGTGGGTGAGCAGATAGAAATACAGCGGCACCCGTTGCACCCGGTGGGTTCGGTGGTGGCGGGTGATCCCTCGCCCGATATGTCCCGTGTAGAGCGTACCATCAAGGTCGAAAATAGCCGCAGTCATCTCTCCCCTCGCCAACTGAACGGTGCACAGTCCGGCTGCCTTTGCTCCATCAGGCCCAGAGATCGCAAGTATATATCCAAAACGGCATTCTGCCTACTCAGCAGGCTCTCATCGGCTGGGTGCGAGAAAATCACCTCTTCTCCTGGAATCCCCGGAAGCAGGTAGCGCTCTGCTCGTAGCCGAGCTGGTGATGCTCCCGGTCCGCTGCGCTCAGCCGGTCGGCCAGGTCGCGGGCCACGTACAGTGGGTACTGGGGATGGATCCCACCTGACCCTCCTCAATCCTCGGTCCAGTGCCGCAGGTGTGGTGTCGTCTCCAGCCGCAGGGTGCCATCCTCCGCGCGGTGGGCAACCATCGGAGGACGGGCATCGATCTCCTCCGGCTTGTCGCCGTCAACCAGTCCGACAAGGCCGCCTCCGACGCGGCCGGCCACGTAATCCAGGAATTGTCTCCGTCGCTGCTGCCCTTTTTCGCGTTCTGCTCTGCAGTACTTGCGACAGCGACCTGCGCTGACTTTCTGAGCGCCGCTGCCAGGCTTGCCGACCCAGTGGAGGACGTTGCCGCGCTCGTCAAAGATCAGCGTCCCTCCACACATCATAGACATCGTCTCCCCGTTCAGCCGGCCAAACTCAGCCCCTTTGAGAGGGACATCCTCCCGCCAGGCGTACTGCAACACGATCTCGCGTGGAAGTCTGCCCCCGCCCATGACCGTCTTGTCTGTGCGGTACAGGTCAACCACAGAGATATCCTGGTCGGCCGGGATACAGAGCTGACGCCGGTTCTCGTGCAGAAAGTGATACGCGTCAGTGCGCGAACGGGAGACGCGGTCGATGTCGTAGGCATAAAAGTAGAGACTCTCGGACTGTGCCTCTTCTGTCGAAAAGTCAATTCCGCGTTTCTCAAACACCTCCCGCATGAGCCCGCGGAAGTCGTTCTCGTCGACGGGATCGACCAGTTCATCGGCCCGCAGCACGGCGCGGGCATAGTCGCTGAACTGCACGTCGGCAGGTGGCAGGTAATCCAGGGGTTGGAATGCGACCCGGCGGAAGCGGTTGACGGCCCATAGCAGGGCCTCCCTGTCTGCCGGCAGTTTCCCGGTATTCTTTTTGGGTCTCGCCCGGTACCTGGCGAACATGCCACTCAGGATGTCCCACATCGCGCCGGTCAGCACCTCCGACCATGGATAGGGGCTGGTGCTGTCCGAGACCTCCTCCACGGTTTTTTTGTTCGTAGCGCTCCGCAGATGGGGCCGGCCAGAGGCATAGTGGCCAAACTCTTCGGCCAATGCCGCGATAACGGTATCTCTGCCAAGATCCCCGTCGGCTACCGTGGCCACTTCCCAGCGGAGCTCGTTATTGAGCAGGGAGATCATGATAGCCGTCAGGTCAGCGACGAACTCGTGAAAGGCGGACGTCTGCAGGGAGCTGTTTTCAAAGTAGAGCGGGCGCAGGCCGTCCAAAATGGCGTGGCCGGTTTCGTGAGCGATGATGTCATGCGACAGGCAGGTGTAGACCCGCTTATTCTCGGGACCAAAGTAGTAGAATTGCAGGGACTTGCTGCGCCGGCTATAGAATGCGTTGGCCAGGCACCCAGCATGGGGCACGACGATCAAGCGGTTGCCCTCAAAGGCCCAAGGAGCGGACCGCCCCAGCACCCAGGTCGCCTCGTACATGCACAGAACGCTCTGGATGATGGCCCAGACGTTGACCTGATGGAACTGGGGCAGATTGCGATGCGCTCTGGTGACCGGCACCTTTGCGCCCTTGTGCTTGAAGAAGAAGCGCCTCTCCTTGCGATCCCATTGAACGGGATCCTCCAGCTTGTCCGTGTCTGCGTCATAGTCGACCACCGCGATTCGGGCGCTGGTGGGGCCGGCCATCAGGTCCGGCTCACACTCCATCAGGATTGTGTTGAGCGCCAGTCCCTCGTTGCTTTCCGCCACATACGGATCCTGGACATAGACGTCCACGGGCATGAGCAGTCCCAGCGTCTTTCTGTTGTCCTTGGATAGGAAATGCCTCGCTTGATGCAGGTTTGTGAACTCTGCCAAATTCCATTGCTTCACCATCGTCCTCGCCTCCTTGGTTCTCTTTTCTCCCTAGACAGGGGATGCCTGGCTTGACACAGATTCGTCAAAAGTTCCATTGCTTCACCATTCCCCCATATGATAACCATAATGCTATGGCTCAGTGCATCACGACATGAGGCGATGTCTTTTGTTCTGCAGGCAGGCGTCTTTGAATCAGCGTGACAATGGCCACGATGGCAAGCAAAACAACTCCAAAGACGAGGTAAAGACCGCGCCCGCCCACGCTTTCCAATAACAGACCGCCGGTGAATCCACCCACGGCATTGCCCAACCCGAAAACCGTCGCGCCGAAAATCCCCTGCGCAGTAGTGCCCATACCTGGTGGAGCATTTTCGTAGGCATAAGAGACGCCCGCCACCCGCATAGCAGGAAAAGTCAGGCCGTTGAGAAGTTGGACGAACAGGACAAGATTGGGTGTTCCAGATGCGGCGAGCAACAACAAGCGAATGATGGTGACGACCATCGCCAGCATCAGCAGCCCGTATGGTTTGAAGCGCTTGACGAGCCGATTGCCAAAGAAGAGTACCGGGATTTCGGAGATCGTTCCAACCGTGAGCGCGAACCCCATCACGGATTCTTCCGCCCCCAGCTCTTTCATGTACGGGAAGAAGTAGGTGGTCGTCGCGGCGAGCGCCACGCCGCTGGCAACCGCCAGAGTAAGGAAGAGGAGCCAGCGAGGATTCGCCAGCAGCGCACAAACACTAATCCTGGCCGGATCATCTGCTCTCACCTGGCCATAGACCAACTTCCGGCTGACGATGAACGCCAGAAGGAACAAGGCCGCACATCCCCAGAAGGCCCATTTCAAGCCATAGTTTTGGACGAGCATCCCGGCGATTGGCGCGGTCAGCCCATAGCCGATTGTCCCGCCAAGACGAATGCGGCCATACATTTCTTTTTCGTCTGCCAGCATGACCATGGTGGCGCTATCGGCAAAGGACGAGACCGGCGAAAAGAAGGCATTAAATAGCACGGATACCAGCAAAACTGGCGCGAACGCATTGAGCAGGGGGAATAGAAGCATCATTAGCACCCCGACCAGGAGAGCCAGGCCCATGATGAGCCGATGTCGCCGCGTCACGTCGGCGAGCCCCGTCCACAGCGGGGTGCTGAACAGGGTGATGAGAGGGGTGATGCCGGTCAGCAGGCCGATTTGTGCGCCTGTGAAGCCCAGTCCCCGAAAATAGAGCACGATGAAGGGTGACACAAAGGCAACACTGGCATAAAATAAAAAGCTAAAGGCAAACGGCCAGATTCTCTTCATCTGGAGGGTCGGCTGCCAATCATACTCACTTCCTTCCTGGCTGGCTACGATTGCTATGCGGGCTGCAGCGGTGCACCACTCAGATTCATGCTGCCGTTGCCCTTATACCATTAGCTGTGCCATCTGGCAAGTGGCGCCCATCAGTATTTCACTTGAGCCATCCCCCCATTTTCGCTACTGTAGAGAGCAATGCTACACCTGCCCTTCTTGAACCACCAGAACCCCGGCGACCTGGCCCTGGGACATCAGCGGAGATTTCCGATCTCGCGGCTTGTTCGCGTGACGGCGACAGCCCGCACTGCCCACCTGTATGTCATTGGGATGTCGGGCAAAGGCAAGTCCAAGCTGCTGGAGTGATGCTTATATCAGGACATTGTTGCTGGACGAGGCTGCGGCTTGATCGATCCACACTCCCTCCTGGTGGATGACCTGCTCCAGTTGCTCATCACCCAGGACGATCGTAGGCGAAGGCCAGGCCCTGCCGCTCGACCTGGGGCGCTGTTCACACCTCGTAAACCTGCAACACCTCATCCCCATAATGGTTGATCACCTTCACCGCGATCTTCCCACTCTCAGGCGGGTCGAAGGGACGGCTGACGGTGGAGTAGAGCGCCGACCAGGCGGCCTCGTCCACCTCGGCGCGCAGGGCGCGCTTGAGCTTTTCGTAGGGTCTGTCAGCCCCGGTAAAGTAGGCGTGGCGCACGAAAAAGCTCTCTTCGTTGTAGTCTGTGTCTATGAACCAGCAGGCGATGTCGGCGGTGGAGCTGGCGCGGATCTCGCCGGTGGTGGGGTCGTAGATGTCGAGCCCCTTGATCTCGACGACCAGTTTGCCGTCATCCCGGCGGATGTCCACGTCCGGCTCGCCAAAGACCATAAAGAGGTTGCCGGAGCCGGTCTTTTTGAGCAGGGTGTCGCCCATGGCCAGGTCGGGGTTCATGCGGGCGGTGAGGACGGCCAGGTTGCCGTAGCGGCGGGTTTCCTCGGCGACGTGGGGGTCGAAGGCAAAGCCGCAGACGATGAGCAGGTCAAAGCCCAGGCCGCGGACCGCCTCTTTGGCGGCCTGTTTGACCAGTTGCGG
>Ga0307376_10002378_pt1 | contig 18582 bp, 21 predicted proteins | sample TR2MG_FD_202536 | JGI IMG/M metagenome (GOLD analysis project Ga0307376, IMG submission 202536) | Soil microbial communities from Risofladan, Vaasa, Finland - TR-2 | ecosystem: Environmental > Terrestrial > Soil > Coastal area > Acid sulfate soil | place: Finland: Risofladan, Vaasa | collected...
ACCTTGCAGTAGAACCCGATATAAAGTGCTCCATCAAACGCTGCTGCTTATCCTTGTTTAATCTGCTCTTTCGTATGACTGTTATGATAACCTTTCTCTGTTATCTAGGACAGCCCCTAACATAATTATATTTCAATAACGTAATCAGATAAGGTGTTACCGCCTTTGAAACCAGATCTCGACAAACCCGGATCTATGGATAAGATTAATTGAAATTAAGGCAAGGATGGAGATATCATGATAAAAACATCACTCAGTGGGCTAGTGAAGCTGCTTTCAATTACCTTACTTATCATAGTAAGCACGAGTATTTACTCTCAAGCAGATGATTCTGCCCATTCACATGAGAGTCTTCACTTCTCACATCCGCTAATATCAGAATCCCCCTCCCCTGACACCAAAATAAGGCTGGACTATTTCTTTTTAGATGTCGATGGGGAAATTGAAGACGAAGAACTGGGAGAGGAAAGAGAAGGTCCTTCAAGATTTAAAGAAAACACTATAAATCTTGAGCTTGAATACGCATTTAGCAGAAATATCAGCATTGAGGCCGACATTCCGTTTACCTTTTTAGATGTAAACGGGGGGTCGAATGAAAGCAACTTCAACAACATAGGAGTAGGTCTGAAACTGGCTTCATTTATCCTTGAAGAGTATGGGGTTTTACTCGGCGGCGGGCTGGAAGTGGGGCTTCCGACAGGCAAGGACAGAAAGGGCATCGGCAGCGATAACATTTTTGAGATCGAACCGTTTGCAGACTTTGGATATAAAGTACGGGATCTTGAGGTTATTGGGTTTCTCTCACTTGGGTTTCCTGTAAATCAAAAAGGAGACCAGGATGAGGGGGATGAGCTGGGCTACAATTTAGCTATGCTCTATCACCTGGGAAATAGTTTTGAGGCAATTCTTGAATTTGACGGAGAGACGGTGTTAAACGGAGAGGAGGACGGCGAGTCGGTATTAAACATCGACCCCGGTGTGAAGGTTGCCCCGTTTAAGAATAAAGATATTCATATAGGGGTTGGCGCAGGGTTTCCTCTGACAAATGACGAAGAGTTTGAGTACCGACTGATAGCCTCCCTCTTCTACCATATGCCTTTTCTTAATTAAGGTTACTTCTTGCAGCATTATGGTTCGACAAATTTAATTAAGTAAAGAAATTTCAGCTAAAATTCAAACTATAGTCAATCTAATCCAGCGCATCTACCCCTACTTTTTTGGCATATTTGGCATATTCGTCATATTTGTCTGTAAAGGTTTTTAGCTTCTCAGGCTCTACGGCAGCAAGGTCATTGGTTTCCCCGGGGTCAACACCCAGATCATACAGCTCCCATTTACTAGACCCGTAGTGTTTGTTTAATATTAAGAAGGTATGATATGTCCATGTTCATCAATTTGAACTTATACAAAACAATAAAGGAAGCCTGATGATAACAAAAAATAAATCGTCCTTATTTTTAGCATTGCTAGCGTTGGTTCTATTTGCCTCGTGTGAATCCTCTTCAAAAGCGACCGGATCTCCACCCAAACCCCAGTTCCCTGAAAATTTTACGTGGGAAGGCCGCTGGATTGTAAAGGATCTTGACGTAGATGTTTCTTTTTCATGGCATGGGAACAACGGTGATCTTCAGATGATCGCCGGCGGTGAGGATGAGAAAATTCATTTTACAAATCTTATCTATGACGATTATCTATATACTTTTACTCTTAAATGGCCCGGCGTAATACCTCCAGATGCAGACGACAATTGCCTTTGTCTCGGCAAACTCCCCCTTGAGGTGCTTAACGGCTGTCTAGCCAATTCGCGTTATGTAGGGGCTGAGATTTTATTAGAGGAAGAAGAACGCTATGTCGAGCATTTTAGAATTAGTGTTGTTTTAGGCGAGTCCGAATCGAAACCCAATGCAGTGCGCTTCCCGTTCATGGAGGGGGATTTTTATGTAGACCAGGAAGATTCAACTAAAATGTGGAAAGTGCTTCATTATGGAGTGCAAAATCTTCTAGACCCTGCGTTGGATGAGTGGGCTGTTATGCAGAAAATCGAGAACACACCGGGAGAGATTAATTTTCCCGATGAATGCCAAGAAGCAAGACAAAAATGTACAACAGATGGTTCTGTTTTTGAGAATGAAGGTGGGATTTACTGCAAATAATATCCGCTCTGCGGAAATCTTTATGAAGTGATGCTTTTGTCAGAAAACTCTTAGAAAGTTTGAACATATCAAGAACCTACTCCCGTACTAGTATTAGTTAGATAGTATTAGTTATATCTTTTAAAAGACACGCACACTCATTATCCCTATAATGGATTTACATGGAACTTTAAAAATTGAAACCGAATTTAAAAGGTATTTACTAACTAAAATATGGCATATGCAATAGCGGCAATAGAAACCCCTGAAACAAATCACCACCTTAATTAAATATTCATAGACTGTTAATCTAAAGTACATCGCTCTTTGGATTGGTTTATAATGCCGCTATTCTATATCCTTTCGCCTCTAGGATTAAGAAAATGGATAGACGCCAAAGCTGAGCTTAACAAAATGTTACTACTGTATCAACGCAACCCAAAAGACATAAAACGGAAATTCCGAAAACAAGAACTACATGTTCTGGATGTCAGGTTTGGTAGCTTTACAATGAGCCTATGAATAATAATGGTATTATTTCTTGCTGTTTGGAAATCTAATGTTATGGGAGGTGAAAATTGCGCGGAATAATAGTTGCGATATTTTTCACAGTCATATTCATTGTTAGTTGTGATGGCAGCAATAGAGAAGAAAATATTTGCTATATATTAACTTCTTCTAATCCCTGTTTTGATCCTAATACTGGGGGAAGCACTACCATCGTAACGGACCGGAGTTTAGAAGAGGTTATATCAGATTTAGAAAATATGGAAGGGTTTATAATGGAGCTGGACATAACAAACATTTTAGAAACAAGAGCTTTTGTGGGTGAACAACCTCCAGATTGTCCTTATGAGCAAAGTACCTTGGTTATAAAGACTGCAAATGATTGGAATAGATTTAGAAATAGCTGTTTCTTCTCGTTCTTTGATCTTCCTGATGTTAATTTTGAGAATGAAATGGTATTGGTTTCAACTCAGGAAATTCTCGGATTAGGTACTAAAATAGAAGCTTCACTGGAATTTGATGATAACCTAAGTGTTGTGATAGAAGATGATGTAACAGATATACCGCCGCCAGCACCTGGGTTTCCAATAAATATAGTATCAGTCCCTAGAATAAATTTGCCGGTGGATTTTTTTAGGGTAGAAAATGATCTGACACCCTAGTGAGAAAATTAGAAAAGATGAGACCCTGAAACAGCAAGGAATATCCCAACCCTATCAGAATGGGGACTCGTAGCTATGGCAGGTATTTTAGGGTTTGAGGGGGAGGAGAGAAAATGGGGGAGATAAAATTAGTAAAAGGGAGCTTGGCGCTAGTAGCGTGAGCCCCCTTTTTTGTTTCTAGAAGTACCAAAACCACTCATTTTCTCATACCCCGCCCTAGCTATATAATTAAAAAGTTTGCGTCTTTTTTGATACGCCCCCGTCTTTATAGGCGAATGCAGAAAATCGTCTTTATAATAGTCAGCAGATGATCTCTGCAAATAAAACATCGGAGGCATTAACCATGAGTGAAAAAGAAAAGAGCGCAAATTGTGATTGTGAGGACTGTCAGTGCGAAACATGCAAATGCGGCGAAGAGAGTAAAGGCTGTAGTTGCTGCGGATAGTCACTAATAAATTATCTAGGTACACATTATGTATAAAGTGACTATATTTAGATTAAAAGAAAGATTTCTCGCTGAAACACAATGTGTTCGCTCGAAATGACGGGTGGGGAATTTTGAAATGGCTTGAAGTTTATTATGCAGAAGTCTACGATGCAAGGGTGAAACAACCACCGTCATCTCAAACGAAACGTATTGTGTTGATGTGAGAGATCTAGTTGTTTTCTTGTAATTCCTTCCTTTTTTAAAGGAAGGCTAGGATGGATTAATCTTTTGAAATAAAAGAAAGATTTCTCCCGGAGCCTGCCCTGAGCGAAGTCGAATGGGGTCGAAATGACAGTTTTTTCACCGAGATGCCCAACAAGCACTGTCATCTCGAACGAAACGTATTGTGTTGAGGTGAGAGATCTGAGCTTTAATACATAGTGTGTGCCCTACTCTCTTGGGAAAGATTGAAAATGGAATATAAGCACAATGTAGATAATATATGGACTGAATTCTCAGGGCAGATAAGAGGTTATCTTCTCGGAAAGGTGAAGCAGAAAGACGACGCTGATGATCTGCTGCAGGAGATTTTTATCAAAATCCACGGTAGTCTCGGTCAACTACAGGACGAGAACAAGCTCGCCCCATGGATTTATCAGATAGTCCGCAACTCGCTGACTGATTATTATAGGAAGAAAAGTCCCGAGACTTCTGAGTTTAATGAAGAGAGCACAGTTTCATTCGACAGCGAAACTCCTGACGATATTTACTCAGCCTGTGTGTCAGGGTGCCTGAGAGTTTTTATAGACAGGCTTCCAGAGAAATACAGAGAGCCGCTTGTTCTGAGTGATATTAAAGGGCTCAAGCAAAAGGATATTGCAGAGCAGATGAATTTATCTTACTCAGGGCTTAAATCCCGTGTGCAGCGTGGGCGCGATATGATAAAAGAGATGTTCATGGACTGCGCATGCATGTCGCAGGACAAGCACGGGAACTCAGGCCACGAGAACTGTGTGATATGCAACCCACCCGCAAACTGAATCTGACACCTACAAATTTTAGTGCTATTTTGATGCCGCTTCCATAGTTACAGGGGCATGTCCTATGCAGGAGCTACCGTTCATAACTATTGCAATGTTAATCGCCTCGACAATTTCTTCCTTGGTTACGCCCTCTTGAAGACCGTCGCGAATACAGCTTCTGATACACCATGGGCATTTTGCCAATATCGCCGTGGCCAGACCCATCAGGCCTTTTTTAAGTTTCTTAGGCAGGTGTCCGTCTTCATAAACCAGTTCATGGAAAGCTGAGAATTTCTTGTACTTTTCGCCGCTGACTGCATGAAAGTCCTGAATCTGCGGAGTGATATTTTTGCTCATAAAGTAGCCTTGAAACACGCTCTCTTTGGCTTTCATCAGATCGTAGTTCTCAAGCGCGATACTGCTAAACGCATAGGGCTGACCCATTGCGAGACGAACGGCAATGTATATGGACTCTGCGATTTCCTCGTCAGTCGCCCCAAGCTCTTTGGCCAATATTGTTCTCTCTCTGATGCAGTGATCGCAGCCTGTAATCTGCGCGCAGGACACAGCAATCAACTGCTTGTCTTTAACAGAGATCAATCCTTCCCTAAAAACTTCTTCGCGATACTCTGTCCACTTGTTGTGAAGCTCGGGCACTAGAGACTCAAACTTGCTCATATACTCATCAAAATTGTCATTATCCATACTGATATCAATCCTCCTTCATTATTGAATCTATATATTTTATATGACAATGGAAAAACTGTATACCTACACTGCCCCTCATTACGAAGCTAGTAAAAGAATATAACAAATGCGAACAGGCTGGCGGTTTTTTGATTCTCGAAGATCAGAGTTATGCTCTTTGTGCAACTGCAGATTGTTTTAACTATAATCAGGTGGCTTACTGCAAATGTGATGTATTGAGAGGCGACAGCATAAGTGAACCCTTCGACTTCGGTATTAATCAAAATGTTTGTACGTTAAATCAAGACGGTAAGAGAAACGGCTATAGGGTCAGCACTTTTAGTTATCCTGATGATGTGGAATCCCCTGATGGCAAAAAGGCTCTTTACACATGCCCGGGAGAAGCCAATAAAAGTCAATTTATTAACTTTGGACACCCAGCCCGCGGTACCTATAGCCAATGTGACGGAGGTCTATGCTTTACTAGTACCAGAGGCAGATCATTTCCAGGCTTTCCAGCAAGGCTTCGCAAAAATGAGATTATGTGCTCATGTCCCTATTCGACCATTTGTGAAAATTTATCAGAAAGCCCTCAGGGGTATCAAATTTCCGGTGCTTATAATGGACAATGTAGCGTACAGGAATGTTCCAAATGTAATTCCGGGGCTTTATCCGAATCCGATTGCAATTTTCCAAATCCTATAATTCAAATAGCAAATGGAGATGATATACCAGTCGGAGCTCCAGCTGGAACTCCCGAAATCTTGTCCTGTTTACTGCTCGGCAATGACAATGTGCCCGATTCAAATAGTTGTGTTTGCCAATGTGAATCAGTCGATGCAAAAGGTATTTGCACAAAGTGGGCCGTATTTGACGAATCACCACTGCCAGCTGTGTGCGATTAATGGACAAATTAGGAAATCAGCTGCTTAAAGATTTTCAACTCTTAGCACAAATCCCCCTTTTTTGTGATTCAATTTTCAAACTCAGCATTCTAAACTTCGAATACCGTAGCTAGTTGTTTTAATATTTAGGTGCTTCCGGCACTTCTACGTCCGGCATGGTAGGTGCTTTTACCTCTGGTACTTCCGGCACTTCAGGCATCTTCGGCATCTCTGGAACTTTTACTTCCGGTACTTCTACATCCGGCATTGAGGGTGTATCAACTGCTGGAACATCCGGTGTAAGAGGTGCATCCGGTGCATTAACTTTTGGTGCTGCGGGTGTATCTACGGATGGTGCGTCCGGCATATCAGCCTTTGGCATATCAGGTGCATCAGCGCTTGGAACCTCCGGCACATCTGCGCCTGGGGCTGAAGGTGTATCAACTCCTGGGACCTCCGGTACATCTGCGCCCGGCATGGTAGGTGCTTTTACCTCTGGTACTTCCGGCACTTCAGGCATCTTCGGCATCTCTGGAACTTTTACTTCCGGCACTTCTACATCCGGCATTGAGGGTGTATCAACTGCTGGAACATCCGGTGCATTAACTTTTGGTGCTGCGGGTGCTTCTACCTCCGGCGTATCCACTGCCATTGCAGATACTGATAAAAATAAAACAAAAGCTGTAGCCATCATTAACTTTCTCAACATTTTACTGCCTCCTTATTTGCTTGAGAACAAGCATTCTTGAATTAGATTTATGCAAAGATTAACATACCAATTACTCGAATCAATAAAAATTTACGCATTTTTATAATGGTGATGTATTTTCTTTAGATATCATTTACAATAAATAATTACAATTTAACTGGAGGTTAAAATGGTAGGCATAAAAAATACTCTCATTATCACTTTCTTTATCCTAAGCTTCGCTTTTGTTCCCATAGCGGGAAACTCACAACTCGTGAGTGCACAAGAAGAGACAAAAACAGAGGCGGCTAATACTTCTCAAGCTGATACTTCTCAAGCGGAAAGTTCACAAACTGAAATTGACCCTGAAGCACTTGAAGCGCTAAAAGATATGTCGGATGCGCTGATGGCAGCTAAAGAGTTCACATTTGATAGCGAGATTACCAACGACAGAACGCTCGACTCCGGGCAGACCATTCAGTACAGCGGCACGATGGCAACGTCCGTTAAGAGACCTAACAATGTTTATGCCAAGTTCGTTGGCGACAGCGGCACAAGAGAGGTGTGGTATAGCGGCACAGAGCTCACACTTTATAACGCCAGCAAACAATTCTACGGAGTGCTTAAGACACCTGACTCAATAGATGCTACAATGGACTTTCTAATAGACAACTACGATTTCACTCTAGCCCTTGCAGACATATTAAACGCAGACCCATACTCCTCATTTATGGAAACCACCACTGGAGGACTTGTTGTGGGCGATAGCATTGTGAGAGGAGTTGAGTGCTCACACCTTGCGTTCACAGGTCAGTATGTAGATTGGCAGATATGGATTTCAAACGAGGACCCAGCGCTCCCCTACAAGTTTGTTATCAATTACAAAAAGATTGAGGGAGCGCCTCAGTATCAGGCGATATTTTCCAACTGGAACTTGGAGCCAAAACTTTCTGAGTCTGTTTTTAAGGCCAAGCTTCCAAAAGATGCGGTAAAGATTGATTTCATTAACTTCAAGAAAGAAAAGGAGGCCGATAACAATGAAGAAAAATAAAATAAATTTAAAGACCGCATTAACTGCTTTTCTACTATTAACTCTAATGCTCATGGCCACACTCGATGCATACGCCCGAGGGGGCAGAGGAGGAGGCGGTGGCAGAGGTGGCGGCGGAAGAGGCGGCGGACAGAGCATGAACCGCGGTGGCGGAGGCGGTGGCGGCGGATTTGGCAACTCAGGCAGAGGAAGCGTAAAGTATTCAGGACACTCCTCTGGACGACAGAATTCGGGTAGTAAGAACTATGGTGGTGGGCAGAGGCCTCAGTCTAATATTGGACAAACCAAGCCTGCTCAAAGACCAGGAAACGGCAGCGGTAATGTTGGGAACAGACCCGGAAACGGTGGCAACAATTCTGGCAACAGACCAGGTAATGGTCAGGGAAACAGACCCGGAAATGGCAACAATTCTGGCAACAGACCTGGAAACGGCCACAACAACAATAACAACAACTTTAATAACAACAACGTTACGATAAACAACAAGTATTACGGAAACAAATACAACAACAGATACTACGGCGGACACTATAATTCATGGGGCGGCTACTACTCAGGCTGGGCATTTGCCACCGGAATAGTTTTAGGAGCTGCAATTGCGTCTATTCCCCAAAACTCCACAACAGTATATGTACAGGGTGACACTTTCTATTATTCTGACGGCGTTTACTATGCTCCTAAGGATAATGAATATGTTGTGATTCCACCTCCACAAGGAGCTGTAGTTACGGAGCTCCCATCTTCCTGCAACAGTGTAAATGTAGGGAGCACAGAATACCGTGACTGCGGCGGGGCGTATTATAAAAACACCGGCAACGGCTATGAAGTGGTCCAACCTCCGGTGGGCGCGATTGTAAATAGTTTGCCCGACGGCGCTCAGAAATCTGATGTAGGCGGACAGACATATTTCCTTTTCGCAGGAGGATACTATCAGCCGTTTTACAGCGGAAACTCGGTAGTATATAAAATCGTCAACCCGCCTGCGTAAAAGGGGCGCTATGATTGTTTACTAGAGTTGGCGGATAGAGATAATTGAATTAACCTGAGATTAGCGCAAAAGGCCTTACTGTTGCGCCTTTGATTCTAATTGGGGCTGCGACAAAGATGAACTCGCGTGCGCCTGAGTCAACTAGGGTCTCTAAATTCAGATTCTCAAATATGTATATACCTGAACGGGTTATTAGTATCACATGCCCGGGCCCGTTACAGTGCATATCTTCAACATAGTCGGTGGGCTCATCCCATCCGAAGTTATCTGCGCCCACGGCTTTGACCTTCTTGTCCGCTAGCATCTAAGATGCCCCAGCGCTCATTCCAGGCAGTTTAGATAACGCTCCCGATCATTCCAGTGTTGCGCGTTACCCAGATTAACCAGCACAACGCAACCCTCTGTTATTTCAGTTCCCTGCACTTTGACGCATTCTTGTAGATCCTCTGCCGTTACCTGATATCCGGGATATAGTGACTGAAGCCCCTTAATCGCAGGCACGTCGAGTAATACCCCTCGGTCAAAAAATATAGGGAGATTTTCAGCTCCGTTTACGGTGAACCCTGCCCTTGTCTCTGTCTCCGGGGTAACTTCAAAACCGCCGTGCATAACACCACTCTCTGCCTGATGACAAAACGCGTCCACATGTGTGCCAGAGTGCTCGTTTCCCGTAATGCTCCCCCAGGCGCTAGAGCGTACTCCTTGAATTTTGGGGTCTGACTTTATGAGGATGGACAAGTTCGTATCCAAACACGGGCCTGTGTGTCGGCATCCCCGGCATCTCCACAGTACGGAGAAATTCTAAATCTATTATCTTATATCCCGATAAATTGTTAAACGCCATCATGATCCCCCTCAAATTCATTATATACAACTAATAACAATGATATATGACTTAATTACCAAAGTACTAGGATAATAATAGAAAATATGATAAGTTTGAACATTATATGGTATGTTATTTTTTCATTAACTTTTTATACACCAACTTTTTCAGATTTCAAGGAGAATTACAGATGAAAAAAATATTATTAGTAGTTTCAGTTCTTTTCTTATTTAGTTTCACAGCTTGCGATGATAACGGCAATGGATCTTGCAACTTTGATGAATTTATAGAGAGTTTTGCAAATACGGATTGCCCTGCTGAAGAACTAGTTGTTGGTTGTACTAATACTAGTTGTTCTAGTAGAGATCCTGATATTAATGACAGGGATCTAAGAAGCTGTACTATTATTGATTGCGAAACACTGAGCTGTGAAGACATTCGAGTTGGTTTTGAAGATCCTCAGCCCGGCTTGATGACAAACATAGCAGTCGACGAGATGACTGGAAGACCCATAGGTATATTTGAGGTTGATGGTCTTGAAGGTGAATTCAATTGTACGATAGGAATACCATAACTTACTGCTTATCTGTCTAACTTTCGAAATTATTCGATCTGTTTGAAGTTAATGGCAGGGTTGTAGTCTCGTACATATTTCTGACCATAAAAAATGAAGACACCAAATAAGACTATTCTGTAATGGCTATCTGGGATCTTAATAATGACAGAAAGATTACTGCGCTCCTTGAAGTTGTAGCAAAGATTTAAGCTCTGCTCAGATTACACTTAAATTATAAACACAATACAGAAAAATTTTTGTTAACCCATGAATCCTTTTTTTAATACCTACATCATAAAGGTTAAACAATATACGTGTATATACGCGTATTAGGAGGAATTAAAATGTCAAAACCACTTATTTTAGTCACAGGAGCAACAGGAAACACAGGAGCGCCGGTAGTAGAACAGTTATTAGAGAAAGGCTATCCCGTCCGCGCCTTTGTTCACAGATTAGATGAACGTTCCAAACTACTCTCAGAGCTTGGAGCAGAAGTAGTAGAGGGAGACTTTCTAGATATTTCCTCTCTTGAAGCTGCAATGAAGGGTGTCAAAAGAGTATATTTTGTCTATCCGCCCGCCGACAAATTACTAGAAGCTACGATGAATGTTGCGATCGCCGCAAAAAGAGAAGGAATCTATGGTCTGGTTAACATGCCTCAGCTCCCCTCACGTGAAGCCGCGCCAAGCTCACTGACTTACAGCCATTGGCAGTCAGAGCAGATACTAGACTGGGCAGACATCGGGGCGTCTCACATCAATCCTACTTTCTTTGCAGAGGATCTATATCTATTTACAGGCAGAAGCATTGCCTCAGAGGGCAAGATGTATCTACCGTTTGGAGAAGGAAAGCATGCTCCCGTAGCAGCTTCAGATATTGCTCGAGTAGTCGTTGCGATGCTGATTGATCCACAACCACACGTGGGACAGCGATATGCAATTACCGGCTCTAAGAATATGAATATGCTTGAAGTAGCCCAAGTGCTTTCAAATGAACTAGGCAAAAAAGTTGAGTACGTTGACCTCCCCCTTGATTACTGGCGCGAAGCTCTTACGCAACAGCCTGAATTCTCAGAATACTTAGCAGACCATCTGGCGCACGTAGCCCAGGATCATCAGGACGGAGTGTTCAGTGTTCAAAATGATTTAGTAGAGCAAATTGGAGGCCTGCCGCCTCAGTCAGTTGAAGACTTTGTCCGGACTCATATTGATAATTTCACAGCATAGATAGCTGAGAACAAAAACATTCCAACTTTTAAATTTATAGGGGGTTTGGCACTAGTAGTGTGAGCCCCCTTTTTCTAGAATTAAGAAAATACATAAGCTCATCACACTTTCCTAAACAAATATTATTATTGTAAGCATAAACCGTGAGATTTCGCGGTTCGTGAATTTTCGCGGTTTGAGCAATGTTTCAAGATCCCCCTAACCTACTTTAATAATTGAATATTCGCACGTATGTGCATTGTGGCATGCTTCCTGCACTTAAGTATAGGTAAATCAAATCTACTTAGGGGGTAGAAATCATGTCAGACCAAAATAATACTTTAGAGGCTGTAAATACATTAAACGGAGTCGATGTCGACCACGTAGTAAACGCAGTGAACGCTTTTTGTGAGAATGAGGAGCTTGCCAATTTTAAGTTTCGCTTAACTAACAAGTGGATAGAGGGTGGGCACAATCATTCGACAATTACTTCTTGTTTTGGAGCTAGTCAGGAGAACACACACGAGGAGCCGTTTGAATTAAATTCAGACGTGCACCCGATATTTGCAGGAAAGGACAGAGGAGCCAGCCCTCCCGAGCATTTTTTAAACGCCCTTGCCTCTTGCATAACCACTACACTTGTCTATCACGCAGCTGTGCAGGGGATAAAAATAGAGGAGCTTGAGTCTGAGATAGAGGGTGATATAGATTTCAGGGGGATGCTCGGTATAAGCGATAACATCAGAAAAGGATATGAAAATATCAGAATTAACTTCAAGATAAAATCAGACACAGATGACATCGAAAAGTTAAAAAAACTCACAACTTTCTCACCAATTTTAGATGTTGCTCGAAATGGAACGAACGTGGAGATAAATATAGAGCAGCAGTAACCTAAGGCGCCTTTAGTGGTTTAAACTAACTATTATGTTTAGCTCGCTGTGATAGAATGGTGATAAGGACTTAATTCTGATGGCAGACAAAGAAAACAATAAAGGCCGCATCTTCGATGAGGGTGCGGTCTTAAGAAACATTATCGAGGGCACCATTACCCATACAGGAGAGGACTTCTTTCGCTCGCTTGTAGAAAACATGAGCTTGGCTCTTGGGACCCAGGGCGCCTGGATCACTGAATATATAACAGAGACCCGCAAGCTCCGCGGGCTTGCTTTTCTTATGGGCGGCAAGTGGATAGAAGATTATGAGTATGACATTTCGGGAACAGTGTGTGAGGAAGTAATAATCAATGACAAATTTGTCCATTACCCTGAGAACATAATCGACTTTTTTCCCGACAATCCAATATTAAAAGAGCTAAACGCAGTAAGTTATATGGGTGTACCGCTTAAAGATCTGGATGGTAGAGCGCTTGGTTATATCGCAGTGCTCGACACTAAGCCCATCCCGGAAGACCCAAAACTAATTGGAATTTTCAACATATTTGCAGCACGGGCTGCTGCTGAACTACAGCGCCTAAGGGCGGAATCTCAAGTCAGGGAAAGAGAGCAGAAGCTGTCTCAACTTGTAGGATCAACAATGGACAGCATTATTGAGCTTAACGGGAAAGCGGAAGTTAAGATGGTAAACCCTTCCGGGGAAGAACTGTTTGGATTATCTGAGATAAAGATGCAGGACCGTGATTTTTCAGAGTTCCTTACTAAAGAAAGCCGGATCAAGCTTAACGAGCTTCTCAAAGAACTATATTTACTCCCTCAGGACAAAAGAAATCTCTGGATACCTGGCGGGCTACAAGTTATCGGATCAAATAATAGAGAGTTTTCAACAGAAGCCTCTCTCTCTGGTTTTGAGATAGAGGGGGAGATTTTCTATATCCTGATACTCAGAAATTTAAACGAAAAGCTTCAAGCTGAGAAGAAGATCAACACGCTTATTGATGAGACCCGCTATCTTCAGCAAGAGATAAACGAGCTCTCAGATTACAGCGGGATTATAGGAAAAAGTAAAGCTATAAATAAAGTGCTTAACGAGATAAAACAGGTCTCTCAAACGGACGCAACAGTTTTAATTTCAGGAGAGACAGGAACAGGTAAGGAGCTTGTGGCGAGAGCGCTTCATGTTCAGAGCAAAAGAGGCAGCAAACCGTTAATAAAAGTTAACTGCGCCGCCATTTCGCCGGCTCTTATGGAGAGTGGATTTTTTGGGCACGAGAAAGGAGCGTTTACCGGGGCGACTTCAAAACGCGAGGGGCGATTTAGTCTGGCAGACGGGGGGACAATTTTTCTCGATGAAGTGGGAGAGCTTCCACTTGATTTGCAGTCTAAATTACTTCGCGTGCTTCAGGAGGGAGAGTTTGAACCGGTGGGAAGCTCTAAAACTCAAAAAGTTGACGTTCGAGTAATATGCGCCACCAATCGCGACTTGAACGAGTTAACAAAAGAAAGCAAGTTTCGTGAGGACCTGTTTTACAGGTTAAATGTGTTTCCGATTAATGTGCCTCCGCTAAGGGATCGTGTTGACGATATAGCTTTACTAGCGTCCGCATTCGCCGAGAAATGCGCAAAGAGGGTTGGAAGAAATTCAGAACCACTATCTGTAAACCTCATAGAGCGATTAAAGAGCTACAGCTGGCCTGGAAATATAAGGGAGCTGCACAATGTTATAGAGCGCTCATTTATTACCTCATCAGGAGCCGAACTGGAGCTTGTAGAAATTAATGGCAATAAACCCGGCAATGCTGAACATTCTTCGATAAAGAGTAGAGAAAAACTGCTCACTGAGCAGGACTTCAAAAAGCTTGAGCATGATAATCTAGTAAATGCCCTTGAATCCACAAAGTGGCGGATCTACGGAAAGGATGGTGCGGCTGAGCTTCTTGGAATGAACCCTTCTACGCTGCGCTCACGCATAAAAACTCTCGCAATCAAACGCCATCAATAAGAACATTCCGCCCTTTTTAAATTATGATGTATTATATACTTAGAAACTACCGGAGGGTGTCACATGCTTGAGCTAATAGAAGGATTACCTGAAAACGCTTTGGGGTTTAGCGCCAAGGGAAATGTAAGCGCAAAGGACTACGAGACTGTTTTAATCCCGGCTGTGGAAGAGAAACTCAAGCACCACGATAAAGTGCGTCTGCTATATCATCTTGGAGACGAGTTTGAGAAATTTGAAGTGGGGGCTATGTGGGACGACGCTAAAGTGGGCTTAGCTCATATAACAGAGTGGGAGAAGATCGCGATCGTGACGGATGTGAATTGGATCCAGCAGGCAGGCAAGATATTCGGCTTTGCAATTGAGACTATGTCTGTCCCGGGCGATGTGAAGATATTTCACAACTCCGAGCTTGATGACGCAATTAAATGGATCAGCGAGGAGTGGTAGGTTATATCCTCCCATAGAATCATAGAACTTCTATAAATAATTGAAGAACCCTGTTAGAATTACAGCCCTTATGAGCGACTCAAATAGAATAGAAAATATCAGAGATTTCACACTGGAGCGCAACCTCGACTCAATTGCAATGAAGTTCAATGAAGAGTCTTATACTTACGGCGATCTGGAGCTTCTTTCCCGGCACGCATCAACCTGGCTCACAGCATTGGGACTCAAAGGAGAGCCGGTTGCGTTTATGCTCCCAAATGGTTTTGAAATATTAATCACATACCTAGCATGCTTTAAATCAGGCGCTGTGGCAATGCCGCTAAACAGAAGATACGCTCCGCCTGAGCTTGAGAAGGTACTAATAGATTCAGGCGCAAAATGCCTTATCATCGAACTTGAGAAGTTACATCTCCTAAATGAAATTGATCTTTCAAAAACTTCTGTGGAAAAGGTCTATGTAAATGGAGTTGTGCCCAGAGAGGGATACAGCAACTTTTATACACTCCTTGGCCCGGCAAGTCCTTATGAAGAAACCGAGCGCTCTGCCTCAGACCCGGCTGTTATTCTATATACCTCAGGTTCGACAGGGAATCCCAAAGGGGTCTTGCATTCCTATTCATCGGTAGTGGGGATTATTAACTCTACATCGCTCGCGTTAGATAATGTGAGCAGCGAGGACAGGATATTGGTCATAGACCCTCAGGTTCACATAAGCGGATTTCTTGAGACATTCACAGGTCTTTATTATGGCGCAACGGTTATTGTTCAGGACGGTTTTAAACTTGAAAGCTTTGTACCCGCGCTTGTAAACGAGGGCCCTACTCTCCTGATAACGCACATCAACGTGTACGTGAAGCTCCTAGACTCGGGCACTACAAATAAAAGTACATTTGCGGCATTAAAGGGTCTCTACACGGGGGGCGACTCACTGCCCTCAGCTTTTCAGGAGAAATTCCTGGAGCACTCGGGTTTGATAATCCAGCTCGGCTACGGCATGACCGAGGCCATATGGCTAACCGTCGCAAGAGAAATAGATACCCAGGGCTTGGGAAAAATAGGACGCGTCCTACCGGGAGTGGAGATTAGGATAGTTGATAAAGAGGGAAACAACTTGCCGGATGGTGAAGTTGGAGAAATATGGGTGAAGGGTGATATGGTGACTCCCGGATATTGGGAAAACGAAAAAGCGACTGAGCAGGCGCTTGAAGACGGATGGTTTAAAACAGGTGATTGTGCTTATAAAGACAGCGGGGACACAATTTATTATTCTGGTCGGATAAAGGACATTATTATAAGGAACACTTCTAACATCACGCCCGGCGAAGTCGAGCAGGCGCTTTATAAAAACCCGGATGTGAAAGAAGCTGCCGTGATTGGTGTAGAAGATAAAGAAGAAGGCCACGTGCCTGTTGCGTTTGTGGTTAAAAAAGATGGAGCAAGTATAACAGAGGAAGAACTAAAGAAATTCACAGCTACTCAAATTGCCCTCTACAAAGTACCCGCCAGGATCTATTTCATAGACGGACTCCCACTTACATCAAGCGGCAAAATCGATCATAAAAAACTGTATGATTTACTGCCGGAAGATTAAAATAGTCCTATAAAAGTCTTACTTAACTCATCTAAAATATCAAACCAAGCTAAGACTTTACTTCTTATCCTATTTATAATAAATTGTGAATATGGCGGTAGGATACCAATACAATCAACATGGAGGACTTAGAAATGCCTGATGAGAACAAATATATAAAAGTGCTTTCTATAGATGGTGGTGGTATTAGGGGCTTAATCCCAGCAATGGTTCTTGCAGAAATTGAGAGGAAGACAGGGGACAAAATAGCTAATATGTTTGATTTAATGACAGGGAACTCCGCAGGAGGAATAGCAACTTTAGGTTTAAATGTAGCGGACCAAAATAGAAAACCTAGATTTTCTGCTGAAAAAATTACTGAATTCTTCACTAAAGATGGCCCTGTGGTGTTCAAAAAGTCGCCATGGAAAAGAGTAACTAGCGGCTTTGGCATACTTGATGAAAAATATGATCATAAGCCGCTGGTCAGAGTACTGAAAAAATACTTGGGTCAAAACATTCTTGAAACGAGTGTTACTAGAAGTCTTATAAGCACATACGATATTTACAACCGCCATCCTCAATTTTTTAAGAGTTGGGACAAAAAGTATAACAAGCACAATATGTGGGAGATTGCCCGAGCCACTTCAGCGGCGCCAACCTATTTTGAGCCTATTAAGCTAGTAGTAAATGAGAAAAAAGCAGTGCTTGTAGACTGAGGAGTATTTATTAACAACCCCGCAGTTTCAGCTTATGCAGAGACAATAAGATTAATTAAAGAAGGTAAGCTGCCCGAAAAACCAATCCTGATTGTTTCTTTGGGAACTGGTGAGCTTACGCGAAAAATTGAATTTGAAGAGGCTAAGGATTGGGGACTTGTAGAATGGGTAAAACCAATACTTGATGTTGTTTTTGACGGAGTAAGTGATGCAGTTGACTACCAACTGGATCTTATCTTAGGAAAAGAAAACTTTTATAGATTTCAGACTAGGCTTGTAGAGGGTTTCGATGATTTTGATGATGCCAGCAATACTAATATAAACACACTAATCCGGCTCGCTGAAGCGTTGATTGCTGAACGACAGGCAGACATAGATAAAATTTGCCAAATTATCAAATAGACTTAACTGCTTTCAACTTTTGATGTATCACCAATTGGTATTATGTTTATAAAGATATTAGGATTTGGCATATTATACTTAAATGCAAATCTTTACGATTTACACTATTCTCCCTAAATTATTTTTGTGAAAAGGTTTGAAATTAGAAGATGTAAACTAGATACATAAATATTTATTATGGATAATGTATCTATGAATGTTTTATGCACTCAATGCAAAAAGGTTTATACAACTAGGCCTTTAGATAAACCATTTTTGATCTTTCTAATTGCTGCTATTACCATAATGATCGTTATGATTTTAGCAGCAGATAACTTCATTATTATTAAGTCTAATCCATACATTCTAATTATTGCTTTACCAATTTTAATAGTTGGGTTTATCCTCGATTTTTATATTAGGAAAGAAGACAGAGACTGCCGTGTATGCCATGGCAAGAAAACTCTAATTGCAATTGATACACCTGAAGCAATAGAGATTATTAAAGAGAATAATTTATCAATTCTCAAAGATTCTCAGGAAAACAAACTCCCTTGGCAGACTAGTTAAAAATATCAGATTTTGTGATATTCATACCCAAAAGGTCTTACAATAGTCCTATAATTTCGCCCCACAACTCCCTAAATCACATAAAATATCACAATTTGTGATATTCCCAGCTTTTAATTCAGACATTTACAGTACGATTTCGATCAAGTGAGGAATCGGTCGCTCTTACCTACAAGTAGAATAACAACTTGCTTGTCTCTCTTGGCGAATAGAACCAAAGTAGCGTTTAGAAAACAAATTTCGAAGCGTTAAAAAGGCTTTCCCGATATAACCGAATATTAAAGTACTATCTATTATCCAAAGTTGCCACTTGCCATGGAAGATATTCCAATCAAGCAAAAGGATTAAAGCATTTAGCGTAG
>Ga0307376_10002379_pt1 | contig 18575 bp, 16 predicted proteins | sample TR2MG_FD_202536 | JGI IMG/M metagenome (GOLD analysis project Ga0307376, IMG submission 202536) | Soil microbial communities from Risofladan, Vaasa, Finland - TR-2 | ecosystem: Environmental > Terrestrial > Soil > Coastal area > Acid sulfate soil | place: Finland: Risofladan, Vaasa | collected...
TTAATATTACCTTTGGTTTGCCTACCTGGAATTCATAACCTTCTCGGCGCATAGTTTCAATAAGTATTGAGAGATGAAGTATCCCACGGCCGAAAACATTGAATGTATCTTCTGAATTTGTATCTTCGACTTTAAGTGCCAGGTTCTTTTCTGTTTCCCGCATCAATCTTGTCCTGAGATGACGAGATGTTACAAACTTGCCCTCCTTCCCAAATAAAGGCGAGTTATTGATTGTAAATATCATGCTCATTGTAGGTTCATCTACTTCTATCCTTTTCAGCGCTTCCGGAGCTAGCAGATCAGCAAGGGTATCACCTATTTCAAAATCCTCAAGTCCTATGACAGCACATAGATCGCCACAGCTGACGCTTTCAACTTTAATCCTGCCCAGTCCTTCAAAAACATATAACTCCTTAACTCTTACTTTCTTAACCTTTCCATCCCTTTTGCATAATGTATAATCGACACCGGTCATAATATCACCCCTGAAAACCCTTCCAATGGCAATTCGTCCGACATAGTTTGAAAAATCAAGTGAAGCAACCTGCATCTGGGCAGTTCCCGGAATATAAGGGGGCTCAGGTATCACTTTTAATATGACATCAAGGAGATGCCTGATATTTATTGCCGGCTTTTTCCAGTCGTCACTCATCCATCCAAATTTGGATGAGCCAAAGACTGTCTCAAAATCAAGCTGTTCGTCAGAAGCATCCAGATTGAACATCAGCTCGAAAATATCCTGTTGAACTTCATCAGGTCTGCAGTTATCTTTATCTACCTTATTAACAATGACAATGGGCTTTAGTCCAAGAGCAATTGCTTTGCCAAGGACAAATCTTGTCTGCGGCATTGGTCCTTCAAGAGCATCAACAAGCAATAAAACGCCATCCGCCATCTTCAAGACCCTTTCAACCTCACCTCCAAAATCAGCGTGTCCGGGAGTATCAATTATGTTAATCTTAACACCTTTATAATTTGCCGAAACGTTTTTTGAAAGTATTGTAATACCTCTTTCCCGCTCCAGATCGTTACTATCCAGAATAAGATCACCCAAATCCTTTCTTTGATCAAGCACATTACATTCCTGTATAATCCGGTCAACCAAAGTAGTTTTACCATGATCTACATGTGCGATGATCGCAATATTTCTTATCAACTGCATATAAAATAATTAGACCGCAAAAGTAATATTGTTACCGGGATTAATTATAAAATAGACAAAAATTAATTAATGATAAAAAATTCATATATTTCGATCTAAATTTTAAAATCTATAGTATGAAAAAAATGATCTTCACACTGCTCTTTAGTTCTCTGACAATGATTTCTATTTATGGTCAGAGCAGCAATCAACTTGAAGTCGGAATGAAAGCGCCGGAATGGGTGTTTACAGATGCCGATAAAATTGAATTTACCATGGACACATGGGCTGGAAAAGTGATCCAGATCAATTATGTTGATCCTGATGAATCCGACCTGAACGATCCTTTTAATGATGCTATTGACAAAGCCGCTGATATTGATAAGAGAATAAATAAAGACTATTTTAAGGGTTTCGGCATTGTAGACTGCAAATCGACATGGAAACCAAACGGACTTATCCGCATGATAGCAGGGAAAAAAGCAAAAAAGTATGATACCACAATCCTTTTTGATTATGATGCTAAGCTTCAGAACTTATGGGGCTTACCATCAGATAGTTATAGTGTAGTAATTCTTGATAAGAACAGGATCTGCAGAGCTATTTACAAAGGAAAGATACCTGAATCTGAAAACGAAAATATCGTTCAACTGATAATTGCCCTTACTAAAGAATAGCAGCTAACTAGCTCTAGATTATCTACCTCGGAATTTGTGGAACTCTGCGCTCCACTGTGTTACTTTGTACAAACTCCTTTTTTTTCACAAAGGACCACAGAGCTTCCCTGAGTATTCTTCTGCATCAACTGAGAACAGAAATTGTTTCAAATGATTATACCAAACCTTTTACTTATTGCTGGTACAGGCACCAAATCAGGTAAAACCTCCATTGCATGCAGGATTATAAAACAATTCAGTAATCATAATATAACTGCAGTCAAAATAAGCCCGCACTTTCATGAAACTACTTCAGGTTTGATTGTAATAACAGAATCTAAGGGATATGTAATTTATGAAGAGACCAGTATTGATAGCTCAAAGGACACCTCACGGATGTTATATGCAGGTGCGTCCAAAGTTTACTTTGCCAAGGTATGGGATAATCAGCTTTTAGATGTTTTTAATGAAATCATGAAGTTGGTACCATCAAACGTGCCGGTGATCTGTGAATCGCCTGCACTAAGAAACTTTATTAAACCCGGAGCTTTCATAATTATGACTTCAAAAACAGTTGATAAACACAAGAATATAAGTCATTTGCAAAAATTACATCATCTATTTATCAAGCTGGAGGAACTGGATAGAATTGATACTTTGCCGATCAGGTTTGAGGATGGGAAATGGTATTATAAGGAAGACTGAAGTTGGAAGTAATATATGAGAAGACCCTGCTTCTTACTTCTTACTTCTTACTTCTTACTTCTTACTTCTTACTTCTTACTTCTTACTACCTCTCCTCATCGATATCCGAAATGTCCTTTCCAAGCTTTGCTTTTATCCTTGCAAGATCATGCTTCATTCCTGCAACAGCCTGGATCAGCTGTTTTTCAGGCAAAACTGGATCAGGGAGTTCACTACTTATATAATTAATAAACTTCCATATCTCTTTAACCTCATTAATATGAACCTCGTATGGTTCATATATTGGATTCAATGAATAAAGAACAAGTTTTCCGTCTTTTGTAAGATTGTTTTCAAGGACCTTAAAAACAATTCCGTCATCGAGAGTAAATACTACATAGGCTTTTCCGCTGATTATATCCATCCAGTCCTGCAGATACTCACCTGTCACCCATGAGCCATCAGGTATAGGAAGCATAGAATCCCCTTTCAATTGAAAAGTTCTGTATTTCTTTTTATCAGACAGGAATGGTAATGAAAACACAGGAAGTTCACCTATATACTCAGGATCAGCATATCCGGTTGTGTAGCCGGCTTTTGCCTTCTCAGGAACAAGTTCAATATTCTCACGGTTTTCGGAATTTACTGATGTAGTCAATACCCTGAGATTACTTCCTTTAATATAAGCGTCGTATCCTCTTTCCAGTTCACCGAGCTGACTTTCTGACAAACCCGATATATCCAATTTAAGAATTGTATCGATGGATATACTGAAATAACCGGAAAAAGAGATCAGAACTTCTATCCCGGGCTGGGCCACACCGTTCTCATAACCGCTAAGGGTCGAACGTTTAAGATTTAGGGCAAAAGCCACATCATCCTGTGTTCTGCCCCTTCTTTTTCGTAAAAATTTTATATTAGATGCAAAGTACATAATAAAAAATTGATTATATTGTAATCATTAGTTTGATTAAATTCTAATCAAAACTAAGATATATTTTTAATATAAACAAAATTTATGAGTTTTTTTTTTAGAATATAGAACCCTATTTAGGCTGAGGTGCCCCTGTTTCTGGAACAGTGCCCCTCTGCCGCTAAAGCGGCATCTCCCCCTTGAGGGAGAATATACTATGTGGGTTAACAGATTTCACTAAATACCAGAGCATTAACCCCCCTTTAGAGGGACAGGGGGTAAAAACAAGGAAAAAAGAGAATAAATTTTAATTAAACACACAACTAATTCATAATCAAGACTATGATACTCTCGGGCAACATAGACCGCTCTGTTCTGCATCTCGACCTCGATACCTTTTTTGTATCGGTAGAAAGGCTTAATAACAGCAAGCTGGAAGACAAGCCGGTGATAATAGGTGGTATGTCGGACCGTGGAGTGGTGTCAAGTTGCAGTTATGAGGCACGAAAATACGGCGTTAGCTCTGCAATGCCAATGAAAATGGCCAGGAATATGTGCCCTGATGCCATTGTAATACGTGGAGATATGGAGCTTTACAGCAACTATTCAAATCTGGTGACAGACATAATTTCAGAAAAGGCACCATTATATGAAAAAGCATCGGTTGACGAACACTACGTCGATCTTACCGGAATGGATCGTTTCTATGGATGCTACAAATGGTCACATGAATTACGGAAGTATATTATAAAAGAGACAGGTCTGCCTATATCAATTGGACTGTCAATCAATAAAACAGTATCAAAGATTGCAACAGGAGAGGCAAAACCAAATGGTGAAATTGAAGTACGAAAAGAAATTGTTCTTCCATTCCTCGATCCCCTGTCGATAAGAAAAATACCCATGATAGGTCAAAAGACTTATCAGACCCTCCGATCGATGGGCATTGCAACAATTTATACCCTGAGGAGTATCCCTGCTGAGATGCTTGAGAAACTGATGGGTAAAAATGGTATTGAGATTTGGAAGAGAGCCAATGGAATAGACTCCACTCCCGTCATCAGCTATTCGGAACAGAAATCAATAAGTACCGAACACACCTTTGAAAAAGACACCACTGATATGGTGAGACTCAATCAGCTTCTTGTAAGCATGGTGGAGAAGATTGCATTCGAGTTGAGAAAACAGGAAAAACTAACCTCATGTATTACGGTAAAACTAAGATATTCAAACTTCGATACCCATACACTGCAAAAACGAATACCATACACATCTTTTGACCATGTACTTTCAGATATTGCCAAGGAACTATTTGGCAGACTGTACCAGAGGCGCATGCTTATAAGACTTATCGGGGTCAGGTTCAGCCATATGGTCAGGGGAGTTCAGCAACTTGACCTGTTTGATGATACTCCGGAAAAAGTGAGTCTATATATGGCAATGGATAAGCTACGGAAGCGTTTCGGGCGAAATGCGGTAAAAAGAGCTTCAGGAGTAATGACTATTAGTGAAAAGGAGGAAAAGGTCCTTAAATAGCTCGAAAATGCTATTAAAGAGCAAAATATGATGGAAGAACGTCTTAAGAAATATATGATGTATGGACATTAGAGAAGGCGCAAAGACGCAAAGGCGCAAGGGCGCAAGGGCGCAAAGGCGCAAGGGCGCAAGGGCGCAAAGGCGCAAGGGCGCAAGGGCGCAAGGGCGCAGTGGTATAACGGTACGATGGTATGGCGGTATTATGGTAATCACGGGGTTCCGTTGAACCGTTACACCGTTGAACCGTTGAGCCGTTACGCCGTTACACCGTTGAACCGTTACGCCGTTACGCCGTTGAACCGTTACACCGTTGAACCGTTGAGCCGTTACGCCGTTACACCGTTGAACCGTTACACCGTTGAACCGTTACACCGTTGAACCGTTGAGCCGTTACGCCGTTACACCGTTGAACCGTTGAGCCGTTACGCCGTTACACCGTTGAACCGTTGAGCCGTTACGCCGTTACACCGTTGAACCGTTGAGCCGTTACGCCGTTACGCCGTTACACCGTTAAAAACATGTACCTGAACTGCCACTCATACTACAGTCTCCGCTACGGAACCATGTCCGTAGAACAGCTTGTGCATAAAGCGATGGCTGCAGGCACAGATACCATTGTCCTCACTGATATCAACAACTCGACAGCAATACCTGAATTTGCCGGAGAATGCAGCAAAAACAATATAAGACCCATTGCCGGCATAGAATTCAGAAACGATAACAAACTACAATATATAGGAATAGCACGTAATAATAAAGGACTGATGGAGCTGAATGAGTTTATCTCGAAGCTGAATTCTGAAAAAGAACCTGTACCCTTTCCTGCTCCTCAGCTCGCAGAATCGTACATCATTTATTCACTAAAAAAAATCCCATATCGCAGACTTCTTGATAATGAACGCATTGGAATACGCACAAATGAGATGAACCAGCTCATTACTCTGCCTCGATCAATTGACAGGAATATGATGGTATTACTTCAACCGGTGACATTTGCAGATAGTGACGACATTTTCATACACAAAAGTCTGAGGGCGGTTGACAATAATATTCTACTCAGTCATCTTAAACCATGGCAATGTGCCATGGCAGATGAGTTTTTCAGAACCGAAGCAGACAATGAAAGAGCCCTGAGAGATTACCAGTGGCTGGTTAAAAATACACATAAATTGCTTAATGCTTGTTCTTTACAATTTGACAGGGAGAGCCTTAAGAATAAGAAGATCTATTCCGCCAGCAGGTACGATGATAAACTGCTTCTCGAAAAGCTTGCATGGGACGGTATGATATACAGATATGGCAGGGAGAATAAAGAGGCAAAAAAAAGAGTTCAGCATGAACTTGCCATAATCGACAAGCTCGGATTTTCAGCATACTTCCTCATTACCTGGGATATCGTAAGGTATTCAATGGCCAGAGGGTTTTATCATGTCGGACGTGGCAGCGGAGCAAACTCTGTAGTTGCTTATTGCCTTAAAATCACCAATGTTAACCCTATTGATCTAAACCTTTACTTCGAGAGATTTATAAATCCCAAAAGGAGCTCACCCCCCGACTTCGACATAGATTATTCATGGAAAGAGAGGGACGAAGTTATTGATTACATTTTTAAGAGATATGGTTACAAACATACTGCACTGCTCGGGACAATGAGCACTTTCAGAGGTAAGTCGATAGTGCGGGAACTCGGCAAGATTCATGGATTGCCCAAAGAAGAGATTGATTCCCTGATAGATAATCCATCATCTGAGATAAACAGGAACGAGATAACAAACACAATTTTCTCAACCGGGCTTAAGATCGCTGATTTTCCCAATATGAGGAGCATTCATGCAGGCGGAATTCTCATATCTGAAGAACCCATAACATGCTATACTGCTCTTGACATGCCACCGAAGGGTTTTCCGACAACACAGTGGGATATGTACACTGCTGAGGAGATTGGTTTTGAGAAGCTTGACATATTGAGCCAACGTGGCATCGGCCATATCCGCGAGAGCGCGGAAATAATCCTGAAGAACCGCGGTATCGACGTTGATGTTCATGCTGTGCAGAAATTCAAGAACGACAAGAAGGTAAAAGAGTATCTTAAAATTGGTGAAACCAAAGGATGCTTCTATATTGAAAGTCCTGCAATGAGGGGACTACTAAAAAAACTAAGATGCGACAACTATACAACACTTGTTGCTGCAAGTTCAGTTATAAGACCCGGGGTAGCACGTTCAGGGATGATGAAGGAATTTATATACAGGTTTCATAATCCCGATAAATTCGAATATATACATCCTGTTATGAAGGAACAGCTCGCAGAGACTTTTGGTGTAATGGTCTACCAGGAAGATGTTCTTAAAGTCTGCCATCACTTTGCTGGACTGGATCTTGCAGATGCTGATACACTGCGGCGTGCAATGAGTGGCAAGCACAGATCGAAACAGGAGATGCAGCGTATAGTTAAAAGATTCTTCTCAAACTGCCACGAAAAGGGTTACAGCGATGAAGTAACAAAAGAGGTGTGGCGACAGATTGAGTCTTTTGCAGGGTATTCATTCTCAAAAGCACACTCTGCATCATATGCCATAGAGAGCTTTCAGAGCCTTTATCTCAAAGCTCACTTCCCTCTTGAATTCATGGTAGCAGTAATAAATAATTTCGGCGGCTTCTAAAGGACCTGGGTCTATGTTCACGAAGCAAGAAGGTTTGGCGCTACAATTCAACTCCCATGCGTAAACAAAAGCAACTACAAAACAACAATATATGGTACAGATATTTACTTAGGGTTTATCCATATTATGAGTATTGAATATAAGCTGGCCCAGACAATAGAAGAGATACGCTGTGCGGAAGGTCCATTTACAGATCTGAACGATTTTGTAACAAGGGTAAATCCCGGACTTGAACAGGTAATTCTTCTCATCAGGGCAGGAGCATTCAGGTTTACCGGTAAAAAGAAGGCGGTACTGTTATGGGAAGCCCACATGATGATCAATAAAAGCAATCAGAATAGCATACGCCCGCTCTTCTCTACTCCTGTCAAAGACTTTTCACTTCCAGATCTTGTCCAGGGAAAGATTGAAGATGTTTACGATGAAATAGAACTTTTTGGCTTTCCGGTAACAGTGAGCTGGTTCGATATGCTAAAAACATCTTTCCGCGGAGAGGTATCGGCCAGGAGAATAAGCGAATATAAAGGGCAAAAAATCAGAATGGTAGGTCACCTGGTTACTGTAAAATATATCAAGACAATAAAAAACGACTGGATGAATTTCGGATGCTTTATCGATGCTGAAGGTAACTTCTTCGATACCACGCACTTCTCACAGTCTCTAAAAAAATATCCGTTCAAAGGAAGCGGAACATACCTCATTCTCGGCAAAGTTGTCGAAGAATTCGGTTTTCCATCTCTCGAAGTTGAGAAGATGGCGAAGCTAGCGGTATTACCAGATCAAAGATACTAGGAAGTCGGAAGTCAGAAGTAGGAAGTAGGAAGTAGGAAGTAGGAATAACCATTCAAGAAGCAACTAGCAACAAGCAACAAGCAACTAGCAACAAGCAACAAGCAACAAGCAACCAGCACCACCACACACCTCGAATCCCACACAACATACCCTGCGCTTATCCTCCGTCAATCCTCGAAGCTTTTAAAATCCCTTTTATCGACTTAATCTTTCTTATAATTCCTTGAAGAACATTTTGATTAGGCACCATTATATTAAGTATTCCTTCAAACAGACCCTCGTCCATATTATAGTTGAAACTGCGAATTGTTATTTTATAATCAGCTATTATGTCAGCAATTCTATTAACAATCCCAATATCAGAAACACCGGAAATCTTAATTGATCCAATAAATGAAGGGCTGGTCTTCGATTTGGTCCACCTTACCGAAACAATCCTGTAGGGATATCTGGCCATCATATTATGAGCATTTGGACAATTTGTCCTGTGGATCTTTATCCCTTCCGAAATTGCGACAAAACCAAATATTCTATCACCAAATACCGGGTTGCAGCATTTAGCCAGTTTATAATCAAGACCCTCTACCTTATCTTCAATGACCAGATAATCTGCATATTGAATATCAGATACCTCTTTTTGTTCTTTTTCAGGTCCAACAGTGTCCTGAACATTTAATTCACCAGTCTCCTCCCTTAGCAACACCTCCTTAATATTAAGAAGTTCAATCTTTTCTATGGATATTTGATAATAGAGATCCTGGGACGTCTTAAGATTATAGGTATTTAACAATTTCTGTATAACAAGATCACCGTAGGCTATTTTCCAGTTCTTCAGCCGTCGCATCAGTATTTCTTTGCCATCAGCTGCAGCTTTAGTTTTCTCCTCATTCAGAACTTGTTTAATCTTTGTTTTCGCCTTTGTGGTAATCACAAATGACAACCAGTCCTGCTTTGGCTTTTGGTTTTTTGACCTTATCACAGACACATGATCGCCATTTTGCAATACATATTTAATTGTGACATTCTTTCCATTCACCTTGGCTCCGACACACGATGATCCAACAGCAGTATGAATATCGAATGCAAAATCAAGGACTGTTGATCCTGCAGGTAGCTGTCGAAGGTCTCCTTTTGGAGTAAATACAAAAACCTCATCAGTGTATAATCCCGACCTTACCTGATCCATAAATGCGCTTCCCTCTTTTTCAGATGATTCCAATATCTCCCTCATCTTTGATAACCAGGAGTCAAGGCCTCCCTCTGCTTTTATTCCCTTATATTTAAAATGTGCTGCCAATCCTTTTTCAGCAATCTCATCCATTCTGAGGGATCTGATCTGTACCTCCACCCATTTCCCTCTGGGACCTACCACGGTGGTATGAAGAGACTCATACCCGTTTGATTTCGGGACCGAGATCCAGTCGCGGAGCCTGCTGGGATTAGGTTGATATAGATCCGTTATAATTGAGTATGCGCGCCAACAATCAGATTTTTCATTTTCACCATCACTGTCAATTATGATCCTGACAGCAAAAAGGTCATATACTTCATCGAATTCCACTCCCTGTTTTTTCATCTTAAGCATTATGGAATGTATTGATTTTGTGCGACTTTTAACTGTAAACCTAAAGTCTTGCTTCAATAGCTTTTCCTTTAAAGGGATAGAGAAGTCCCGAATTAGTTTATTTCTTGAAGCTGTGGTTTGCTTCAGTCGATTTACAACATAGTTATATTGCTCCGGCTCAAGATATTTAACAGCAAGGTCTTCCATCTCAGACTTAATGTTATAAAAGCCTAGCCTGTGCGCTAATGGAGCATATAAGAAATATGTTTCAGAAGCAAGAGGTAATCTCTCGTTCTCAGTTACCCTATCAAGGTTACGCATATATTCCAGTCGTTCGACAAGCTTAATAAGAATGACCCTGACATCATCAGCCAGGCTCAGGAGTAGCTTACGGAAATTCTCAGCCTGATAGGATGATTGCATTGAATCGATACTGGTAATCCGGGAGAATCCGTTGAGTATCTCAACTACTTTTTTACCAAAATCCTTTTCAATCTCTTTTTGGGTTATTTTCAGATTATTATAGGAATCGTGCAATAGTGCCGTAATAATCGAAGTAAGTCCAAGTCCCATTTCACCTGCAATGATCCTGGCAACATTTAATGCATGCAGTACCTCAGGTTCTCCGGTAATGGTTATTTTTTCACCGCTAGCTTCAATAGCAAGATTTAAGGCTCTTCTTATCTTCGGAACATCTTCAGCGGAAACAGAATTTTTAGATGCCTGCAATAATGCCCGGTAACCACTATCTGTTCTTTGCTTGTCTTTGTTCATTATTCAATTCGGATTAAATATATAATTGTAACTAAAGATACTTAAAATGTTTATCTCCCCTTCAAAAAAAATCCCCGGGAATGTTTGGGACCCCGGGGATTTCAGAAAATATATTAACTTCTTTTATCTGAACGAGATTCCCAATCCAGTTGATAAAACATTATATTGGGCCAATGTATAGTCTGCATGAATTGTTATTACTGCCAGCTTGACCCTTAATCCGATATTAGCTCTCACACCTGAAAAGTTTTCAATATCCATTGAGGGAAAATCAGCACCGGTCTTTATACCAGTATCATTATATTCAGCATAAGGAGCTGCAACTGCCGGAGTCACCAATACTGGTGTTGGGAAATTTCCAGTAAGCTCAATTAGTGTTTTTGTTTTGCAATATCCGAGTCCTCCATAGACTGTTAAAACGGGTAAATTTAATGATGCAATTGCATTTATATTAAAAGCCTTAACATCAACTGAAAGATTCTGGTCATCTAAAGAAATTGTTGAACTAATTATATTTGGATAACCAGCCTGAGGTTGAATGCTTAATGGAACATTGCCAGTTAACTTAGTATAACCTCCAAAAAGTGAAACATCCAATGGTAATAGTTTATTACCTGGTATATACTGCATAATACTGTGCATTAATCCCAAACCCCACAACGAGATGTCACCATCTTGTATGTTTATTTTTGGTATAAGCCTTACTTTTAACTCGGTTCCCAAGGGAAGACCAATTCCCACTTGTGCCGTAGGTACAGGTATTATCTTCCAATCAGTACCCGGAGGACTATCAAATGAAGCTAGAGTAACCCCGTTAACCGTATATGTCATCGGGAGTCCTCCATCAGTTGGCCCTGCAATTGATGCGACTGTCCCAGTTACAGGAGTAATGTTTGAAGATAGTCCCAGCGATGAAATATCAAATGTTGTAGCCGATGAAGGGACAAAACCCAAATTGAATGACGTGGTAATATCGAATCCACCAAGTTTATGCGGTTTGGCTGTATTATACCAGCCTCCGTTAAGTCCTGCTCCAAAAGCATTTACAAAGGGTGAGACATATGCTTCGATATATTTAACACCATCAGCGGGAGCACTTCTCAGGAAGTCCGCATTATCAAATTGAGAAAAAGATAGTGTTGAAATTAAAAAAAGGGTGCAAATCATTACCCCTAATCGTTTCGTGAATAGTCTATTCATAGCAGTTTTAGATTGATTCATAATTCTAATTGTTTACAAATATAAAAAAAAATGAATATTCTGATTAAGCAGACTTATAATCAAGAACAACTATTTATATAACTGTAACGGAGTGATAAAGGTTGCTTCTAACTGCAAATAAAAAAAGATTTTCCTCTCAAGGTTGCTTTTTATTGACACCTTCAAGCCCTTCTAATTCTTCTATTCCAACACTTTTCGATAGATCTGATATATCCTTCAAATTAAAATCACCTTTTATTGAAATGAGTGAATTACCTCCTGGTCCTCCTGTTATGACAACTAATTCAGAGATAAGATTTCCCTTTTGAAGGATTAGAAACTTAGTAATATCGCGACCCTCTTTTATTACCATTAGCTCTTCGTATGCAGCCATATCACGGCTTCTGCTAAGTTCATTATAAAAATTAAGATTCTTATTTAATAAAGAATCCTCAACAGAAAGTATCTTGATAGATTTAAGCTTGAAAATGACATTATCAGCTTCTTTGTTAGAAGTCTCCTTATCTGAAAACATGCTGAACATTCTTCCTGAAATAGATACAACAGTGAATCCGTCCTTCTCAGAGTATTTATTGAATAACTGTTCAACTGCATTGGTTTGTGCCTGAATTTGATATGTCAGACACAGAGCAGTTACAAAAAGTAATATCTTTTTCATCCGTACAAAATTATTTATAAAATGTCGGATGGAGCTCGCATGTACATTAGGTTCATGCAAGTTTGTGTTTTTAGTTAAACATGCTCGGTTCATATTATTGATTATTAATTATTTATCATTATTCTCATATACTTTGGTAATTTCAAATGCTGTTTGAAGATAATCCAGGCTCTGAAGGTTTTTCTTCATAACTTTTGCGGATCTGTTTATTGCTTTAAAACTTTTAGCGGTCGCAGCATCTATTTTACCTATTGGTTCAAGAGCCTGTGTCCCTTGATTTAGTTTCATTGAGACTTCCATAAGGATTTTCATAGTCTCAGCATATGCAATTTGCGGATCAGAAAAAGTGTCTTTCGGTCCGTTTTTGTTGACAAAAAAGTAATATGATCCAATTAGAATGAGCAACCCAGCTGCTGTACTTAGCGATGGAAGAATATATCGTCTGATCATATTTTTCCTGCTATTATTATCAACCTTATCAATTCCTGCTAATATTCTTTTCTCAAAATCAGGAGAAGGCTCAGGTATCACTGCGGCTTCGGAATAATATCCAAAGATCTCCTTTTCGGCTTTATAGCCGTCAGGAATACTATCCCCTTGAAAAAATACTCTTAAAGTCATTTCTTCCTCCTCAGTACTTTCGCCGTTATAGTACTTTTTCAGCAATCTGTTCAATTCCTTTGTGTTCATACTAATACTTATTAAATTGATCCCTGATTACTTTTCTGGCCCTGGATAATGTTACCCTCAAAGTATTAATATTCTGACCAGTTTTAATAGCTATTTCGTCATATGAGAAGCCTTCAATATCTCTTAGCCTTATCATATCCCTGTATCCTTCCGGTAGTTGATCAATAATATTATGAATGATTTCATTTGATTCCCTGAGCTCCATTTGTTCATGAGGTGATGAAAATGATGCGTAGTCAAAATCCTGTTTATTATTTTCCTGGTAATTAATGTTTTTTTGTTTTCTAAGCTGATCGATACAATAATTTTTTATCATCGTTTTAGCCAGTGCTTCAACACTTTGATATTTATCAAGCCTATCTCCCATCTTCCATAGTTTAATGAATATCTCCTGTACTGCATCTTCCGTTTCCATTTGATTCTGGAGAAAACGGTAGGCAAATCCGTATAATTTGCGACTTAATTGTTGTACCAATTCATTAAAATTTTCTCTTGTCATCAGCAGAGATAGCAATTACTTCCGTGCGATAAAGATAGCCACTTAAATAATTAATTACTATCTGCAACTATATTCAATCCATGGTTCTTCTTTGCATTATTTGAGAATTTTTTTGCTTCACCAAATGTCATCTCACCTTTAATCTGAATCAGCAAATTATCATCTCCACCTCCAATAAGTAGAAATTCTTTGAATTTTTTACCATCTGCGCGCACTAACATCCTCAAATCCTGATCTGACTCTTTTATTCTCATAAACTCTTCATAATTTTCAGTATTAATACCTTTTATGACCATATCATAGAAGTTATCGACCTGTATATTATCATCTTCCTGGACAAGCATTCTTATTTCAGTAACATTTGATGGTACGGATTTATCATTATTATCATCATTAAAACAATTGGCAAGCTTAAGTAAATTGCCACTGATATTAATTGTTACAAATCCATCTCTGCCGGCATATTTTTCAAATAATGCATCAATCGATCTCTGACCAAAAACAACTGTCATTGAAGTTGTTAGAGCAATAAGGAGTAATATTTTTTTCATAATGTTGGTATTTGATTATCAAACTGTTTTTATTACATGACGTAATACCAAACATTTCATTACAAAAAAATTCGGTTTATTAGGGTTCCTTCACTGCAATTGAAGCGAAATCCTCACTAAAGGCTGCTGTCGTAAGTATTAACACCCTTCAGTCAGCTCTGCCGACATCTTCTCTGTGAGGGGAGAATAATTTGAGTTATTTAGTGGAATTATATTAATTTGTACTGAATTTTCACTCTGCTATGGGGAATATAAGGTGTGGTGATTAAAGTGCAAAACACCCATTCCTGAAGGCCATCCGGCTTTATTTGATTGGCGATTTTGGCTCTTTTGACATTTCAATGTAGTATACCCAATCAACAAATTCTGGTACTATCCTCTGGAAGAGAGCAGTGAGTCTGCCTTCCCAGTTAAGGAGTTTATTTCTTTTCTTTTTTCTTATTCCCTTTAGTACCCATTTTGCAACATATTGGGGCGCCATTAGCTTTTCCTCATTCCTGGGTGACTCGCCTTGTTCCGAACCATCAGCCTTAAGAGCATGAAATCTTATTTCAGAGGAGGTAAAACCCGGAGCAAGTATCATTACATGCAACCCCTTTTTTAAATTTTCAATCCTAATTGTCTCAAGAAAACCATGAATAGCAAATTTTGATGCTGAGTAACCCGTCCTACCAGGTAATCCGTGAAATCCTGCAACAGATGAAATTCCAACAAGTGAACCTTTGTTTTCAATAAGGCATGGTAAAGCATATTTAGTACAATATACCGTTCCCCAAAAATTTACATCCATCAAACGATGTAGTACACGAAGCTCAACATCATGAAATGAAGCTCTCATCGAAATACCTGCATTGTTAATCAGGATATCAATAGTTCCAAATTTCTCAATAGTCTTTTCTATAAGTCTTTTGCAATCACCCTCATTGCTTACATCAGTAACTACATAAATGACATCGTGATTATCAGCCTTCAATTCTTCAACTATAAGCGAAAGTTTCTTTTCAGACCTGGCAGCCAGAACAACCTTGCTCCCATTTCGTGCAAACTCTCTGGATATTGCTTCACCGATTCCTGAAGATGCTCCGGTAACTATTACAACTTTGTCGATAAAAGACTTCTTCATCCTGTGATATTCAGTTCAGACAATGAATGTACAAAAAATAGGAGTTAGAATATTATAATGAATTAAATATTATTTTTTTAGTACCTCTGGAGAAACTAATATATTGCAGATAAGGCAAATAGATTCGTTGTTATTTTTAACATTATTTTTGCAGTTGTTAAATATACTTTGTTCTTAAGCGTATCAGTTAACAATATCACCGGAAATAATTACCTCCAAACCAGTTTCTTTTATTGTTACTTTAAGTATATACTTTTCCTCTGCTTCTGAAAGCTCAATGGAAATACCTCTGACTTCTTTCCATTGCGGTTGTCCGCATTTTTTATCCCACTGAATTACCTGCTGGCCAGTTGCACCTGCTACATATGTTAATCTGTTCTTGTCGATATTCAGATCATCAATCCAGCTGGTTGAACTTACTATGGATATACCATTTCCATTGTTAGGGAGAATAAATGCCTCTCTTGTGGCATCAGCCATTGGAAACTGAAAATCAAGAATGAGCTGACCGTCTCTGAATTCATAAGCATGATTTAGAACACCCAGAACCTTTGACTGTTCAATTGATACTTTATGCTGATATTCCATGGCTGATCCACTGAAAGCAATAACCTGCCCAGCAGCTTTTTCCGGATTTACTTGTGTATAAATTTCAGGAGAGGAACCAATCCGTCCTATCACTTCAGGTATTATTTCTTTCACAAAAGGGAGCACTATTTTTGATTTAAGAACACTTGAACGAATTCTTGTACGATCTTTTTCATTTGTTTCAGACAGGGCTCCCCAGAATCCATGACCAGCAACCAGGGAGGTATTTACATTATAACGCTGTGCTTTGTTTGCATTTTGTGGATAATTCGCGTATGTCAACAATTCAAAGGGAATTAAGCCTGCATATATGTTTGGGATATTTCGCATAGACTTAGCCCTGTAAACAGAATAGTCGTTATAACCACTTGCTCCGTTATTCATCCAGAATAATTTACCCTGGCTTAGTGGCGCCAGTCCGGTCATTACACGTCGGGCTTCAGTGATGTCCACCTCAATCACCAGTTCTGGCTCATAATCAGTTAATTCCTTCATGGCATAGGTCACGTAAATAGGTAAAAGGTATTCATATCTTGCCCTAATTTCATCTTCAGGATACTTATCAGTTCCGTGATTTAGATTTGGAAGACTGCTGTAAAAGGTATTGATTGCATCCCATTTAAAAAATCTGGCTCCCGCATCAATCAGCTTTTTACAATCGTTAATAAATAAATCACTGAATTCTGAAATAAAATCAAATACGGGATGGCCCCATTGACCCGCAACTGGATTTCCTTCTGAGTCTTTGATCACCCACTCAAAATGATCTTTGTAACGTTGTGTTGTGCTGTCAATCCCCATTGGCGAAAGCCATAAACCCATTTTAATGCCATGCTTATCCAGTTCAGCCTTAATTGGGGCAAGACCATTCGGAAGACGGTCGTTGTGCGGAGTCCAAACTCCCTGGGCCTGTTCCCAGCCATCGTCCAGCACAAAAATATCTACACCCATTTCGGCAGCCCGCTCTATCTCGCTGATGATGTTCTTTTCTGTCATAATATCGCGGATTTTAGGAAATGAACCACCAATCCTGCGCTGCATACCCCAGGTATTATAATAAAATTCAGCCTGGCGGGTGGCTGGTTTTTCACAGATACACCGCCACAAGTAATCATATATTAACGTTTTGCTCTCTGTCATTGAAGTATCTCTGCTAAACACTGTTGCAGTCCATACAGAGCGGTAAGGATGATCCTTATCAATGATTTCTCCATCCAGATATGCACCTCTGATAGCTTGAACACCAACCTCTATGTATCTATCCAAACGTTTTATCTGGATGCCAAGAAATCTGAAATCGGCGGAATAAACCGGAAATTTAAAGACCCCTCCTGTCCCTTGTCTTGCATCAAGAATGAGGTCGCCATCACCTATTTTTTCATCATTGAAAATTCCCCGAAGGTCATCCTGCGAAGCGTGTTCATAAGCTGTAATCCACTGCAAACGAATACCTTTGATTATATTCAGGGGACCCTTAACCTGAAGGTCGCTGCCCGAATTTAATTCTCTTTCAATAATACATGGATGAAACATATGGTTCATTGCCAGATTCTGGTCATTGAACCTGCCAGTGGGAAAACGTTCATCCCATGATTTTTCTTCATTTATGTTAACAATTTCCATACCCCAGGACGCAATCCTGATCTCTTTGGAAACAATAGAATCCTCATGCTGAATTCCATACTGTGGAAATTTGAAGTACAATTTATTTTTTAGTTTGTTCAGGGCAAATTGCTTGTTTCGTGAAGAAAGCAGCTCGAGCATCTCCCGAACCAAAGTGGTATTTGGGAAAAATTGCTGATAAAGAATAACCTGAAGACCCTGCACAGGTTTCCGAACGCCTTCAATAATTAATTTCAGCTCGATACCTCCATTTTGCATCTCCCTTACTTCATGTTTCCTGTATTGCCAGATCTTGTCTAAAGCACTTATTTTTTCAGAATTCACAACAAATTCAAAAAATGGGATCTGCTGATCCGCGTTAACCTTTTTTCCTTCAGAATCCAGAATATTAATAATCCGAATCGGACCGGGTCCCCTTTGGCTAATCTCAATCTGGCGCTGAAATAGGTCATTCCCAAAACTCAGCACATCATCTCTGTAAACTACCTGGCATTTTAAAACTCCTGATAACATCAAAAATGTCATTATCAGAGTATTAGCAATGCTCTTTCTGTGAATAATTTTAAATCTAAGACTTACCATAAAGTGCTTTTTGTTATTATAATACTATTTTTATCTTTAAGAGCTGCTTTGAAAACTTCCGGAGTATTACTTCTCCTTGTTGCCATATACGGAAAAATAATATCAACCAATGTATCATTCTGATTCACTCTCGGACCTGCATCCCAATCCTTGATAAAGTTTGGCATTTTATATTTAACTATTTAGTAATAAAGAACTTATTGCATTTGAAAATCTGTGTTTATATGAATATTAAAATTATGCAACCAGGTCAAAAAAACCTATTGCCTTCAATTCATCAAGATATCTTGCTTTTTCCCCCTCTGAAATGTTATGAG
>Ga0307376_10002383_pt1 | contig 18566 bp, 20 predicted proteins | sample TR2MG_FD_202536 | JGI IMG/M metagenome (GOLD analysis project Ga0307376, IMG submission 202536) | Soil microbial communities from Risofladan, Vaasa, Finland - TR-2 | ecosystem: Environmental > Terrestrial > Soil > Coastal area > Acid sulfate soil | place: Finland: Risofladan, Vaasa | collected...
AATCCCTCCCTCCCGAGGTCTCTGATCCTTTCCAGGGTCATCCCAAGTTCCGGTTGCCTGAGGGTGTCTCGGGCCTTCCAGGGATCATCTCTGACAAAAGCTACCGGATGGTCATTTCTTTCAATGAATGTCTTTCTCATGGAATTCAGTGATGCTGCCTGATTCTCTGTCAGGGTAAAACCATTGAGAGCCAGGTCCACTGCAGGTTGAATGATCTCTCTTAAACTTAGAAGACCGTACTTTTTCTGGACTTTCAGCACTCCGTCGACTGTCCCGGGAATGCCTGAGGAAAGATGTGTGTTCAAACTGCGTCCCTCGATAACATTTCCCTCATCATCAAGATACATGTCACGGTCTGACCGTTCCGGAGCCTTCTCGCGGTAGTCAATGGCATCAACGGTTCCGTCAGCAAGCCTGATGACCATGAACCCGCCACCACCTATATTTCCGGCTGTGGGGAAGCATACTGAAAGGGCAAATTCAGTTGCGGCAGCCGCATCTATAGCATTCCCTCCAGCAGCCATGATCTCCGCTCCTATCCCCGATGCTTCAGGATGTGCTGAAACAACCATTGCTGAAGGAACAGAGATGTCACTTCCGGTTTTTAATGTAACAGGTGTTCGCAGCCTGCAGCCTGTGGCAAGAAGAACAAACAGTAAAACTGCAATAGATAAAGACTTCATAAATAGGAATTTTATGGTCTAAAATTAGCAAAAATGTTGACCGGAAAGGATTGTCAGCAAATAATCATCTCCGGCTTTCACCAATATTGCATAAAATGTAATAATTTGCACTCCTGTTTTAATAATCCTCATATGTTTTCAAATCAGCCTCTTGCAGACCGTTTAAGGCCAAAATCGCTCGATGATTTTGCCGGGCAGGATCATCTTGTAGGGTCTGATGGCGTTTTGAGGAAGGTCATTGAGTCCGGTAATGTGCCCTCTTTCATACTGTGGGGTCCTCCCGGTGTTGGGAAGACCACCCTTGCCCGTATCGTGGCAGCAAAGCTTGACAGGGCATTCTATCAGCTCAGTGCTGTCAACAGTGGTGTAAAAGATGTCAGGGAGACCATTGAAAAGGCAAAGAGCCAGCAGTTTTTCGGCAAGCCAAATCCCATTCTCTTTATTGACGAGATTCACCGCTTCAACAAGTCGCAGCAGGACTCACTCCTTGGCGCTGTTGAGCAGGGGATCATAACTCTTATTGGTGCCACCACAGAGAATCCATCATTTGAAGTCATCTCTCCCCTGCTGTCACGTTGTCAGGTTTACATCCTGAAACCCCTCAGTGATGATGAGCTCAGGGGGCTGATGGACAGGTCTCTCAAGGATGATTATTACCTCTCCCAATACAAAATAAATGTTGAGGAATATGAAGCCCTTTTGAGGATCAGCGGCGGCGACGCCCGCAAACTGTACAATGCCCTTGAACTCACTGTTTCGCTTGAGGCTGAGAAGGGCGCAGAAGAGATTTGCATTACCGATGAGATGGTGCTGGGCCATGTGCAGCAGAACCTGGCTCTTTATGACAAGAACGGGGAGCAGCATTATGATATCATTTCAGCATTCATCAAGTCGCTCCGCGGATCTGATCCCAACGCGTCGGTTTACTGGCTTGCCCGGATGACCGAGGGTGGCGAGGATGTGAAGTTCATTGCGCGCAGGATGGTCATTCTGGCTGCCGAGGATATTGGGATGGCCAATCCCAATGCCCTGCTTCTTGCACAGGCCTGTTTCAATGCTGTCAATCTTGTAGGATGGCCCGAATCAAGGATAATACTTTCTGAAACAGCTGTTTACCTGGCCACATCCCCTAAGAGCAATGCCGCATATATGGCTATCGAGAATGCCATTGCTGCAGTGCATGAGTACGGCGACCTTCCGGTGCCGCTTCATATACGAAATGCCCCGACAAGGCTGATGAAAGACCTGGGATACCATAAGGGATATAAATATGCTCACGAGTTTGAAGGCAATTTTGTAGCTGATAATTTTCTTCCCGGGGAGATAACAGGAAAGATCTTTTATGAACCGGGATCAAATACCCGTGAGGATGAGATAAGAAAGCAGCTGGCAGGGAGATGGCAGAAAATTTATAAATATCGTGATAATTTAAAACAATAATATTTTCTAAATTTATAGCATGAAAGTCAGTGAGCTGAATATTCCTTTAATCAGGTTTACGGATAGCGGGAATTTTCTTCTTCTTGCCGGTCCGTGCGTTGTTGAAACAGAGGAGATCACGATGAAGGTTGCCGAGCATGTTGCAATGCTCTCTGAAAGATACCGTATACCGCTGATATTCAAATCGTCATACCGTAAGGCCAACAGGTCACGTCTTGACAGTTTCTCCGGCATAGGCGATGAGAAAGCATTAAAAATCCTTGAAAAGGTAAGAACAACGTTCTCTCTTCCGGTTGTAACTGACATCCATTCTGCGGAAGAGGCAGCGCAGGCTGCACAGTATGCTGATGTCCTTCAGATACCTGCTTTTCTCTGCCGTCAGACTGACCTGCTTGTCGCTGCTGCCGGGACCGGCAAGGTGATAAACGTAAAAAAAGGACAGTTCCTTTCGGGAGACTCAATGAGGTTCGCAGTTGAAAAGCTCACTGAGTCAGGTAATAACAGGATCATGCTTACTGACAGGGGGAACTTTTTCGGTTATAACGACCTCGTGGTGGATATGCGCAATATCCCCGCGATGAAAGAGACAGGAGTGCCTGTGATCATGGATATAACCCATTCGCTTCAGCAGCCCAACCAGAGTGCAGGAGTGTCCGGCGGTCTGCCTTCAATGATTGAGACTATCGGAAAATGTGCCATTGCTGCAGGTGCTGACGGTATATTTATTGAGACTCATCCGGATCCTGCCTCAGCCCTTTCTGACGGGGCCAACATGCTCAGGCTCGATAAGCTTGAAGAGTTGTTGAAAAAACTGACTTTAATAAGAACTACAATTAATTCCTTTTAAGTCACACTAATACTGTATATTATGAAAAATTTTCTCGTGCTTATTTCAGCCATTATGATGGCTTCAGTCTGCGGTGCGCAAACGCTGGATGAGATAATCAACAAAAACTACTCTGCTCTCGGTTCGGAGATTCTTGAAAAGGCGAAGACTATCTACATTGAAGGCAGAGCGACACAGATGGGCATGGAAATGCCTATGGTGATGCAGATGAAGCAGCCTGACAAGGTTAAGGTGGTCACAACCTTTAACGGTATGGACATAGTCATGGCCTATGACGGAGTTAAGGGATACATGATCAATCCCATGGCAGGGGCCACTGACCCTGTTGAGCTGCCCCAGGAACAGCTGGGAGACATACAGCGATACAACATGTTCCGCAACCAGCTTCTTGATGAGTTTCGCAACGGGAAACTAAAGCTCATGGGTGAGGAAGAGGTGAACAGCAAACCCGCATTCAAGATCATGGTATCTGCTGAAGAGGGTGTACCCTCTTATATTTTTATCGACAAGGAGAGCAGCATGATCGTCAAGACCACCGCTACGGTAAACCAGATGGGACAGGATTATGAGGTTGAAACCTATACAAAAGAATATATGGATGTCAACGGCATTAAATTCCAAAAAGCTACCACCTCTTTTGTCAATGGCGAGGAGACCGGCGGAATGATTTTTGACAAGGTCGAAATCGACAGGGAAATTGATGATTCTGTTTTCAGTTTGAAATAAACAGCAATCACCGGTGATAAACAAAATGCCACCCCGTGAGGGTGGCATTTTTATTTTTAAGCAGGCCTGTAAGCCGGATTCTGTCATGGTGAGTCACCCTGCAAGAGGGTTGTACACCTGTTCCATCATTTATCTTGCCCCGCAATTGCTTGCGGGATCCAACGACCCACCCCCCGGCTCGGGCGAGCAGCCCTGAAGCGCCGGTATACATGGTCTTTCAACCCATCAGGTGTACGGCTCCATGTGTCGCCACACGGACCGGTGAGCTCTTACCTCACCTTTTCACCAATTCCCCGACAAGTCGGGATTGTTATTTTCTGTTACACTGCTATACCCTTTCGGATATCTTCCCGTTAGGAAGGATGGTGCTCTCTGTTGCCCGGACTTTCCTCCCCCCGCCGTTAGGCAGAGAGCGATGGAATGGCCTGCAGGAGGCAAAGGTACAAAATTAAAAGATACTGACCTTTCAGCTTCTGTCAGGATCTGTGACATTTCCTGCGGGGAAGTCTCCATGAAAGTTACATTGGACTTCTGAAGCCATGGGTCAAAACTAACGTATCCCATCAGGTTTAATTTTTCTTATGGTCACCAGGGTTGCCCCTCCAAAGCCATATCTATTAAAGGAAGCATCCTGATAACTACATGACGTATAATATGTTGAAATAATTCTCCTCAACTCCTGCTTCAGCTTCCCGCTACCGATGCCGTGGATGAAGATAATCTCCTTTCTGCCAGTTCTGACGGCACTGTCCAGCTCTCCCCTGAACCGCTCAATCTGGCGCTCAATTGCATCTGACTGGCTGTATCCTTCTTTAAGATGCAGGTCGACTTCCTTAATACTGTTACCTGAACTTCCTGTCATGTTCCCCGGAGGTGGTTTAATTTACACTAAGAATTTTTGTTAAAATTAGCTATTTTTGGTGCACAGAAAAGCAAATGGCACAAGATCCCGGAAATATCAGGATTGCCGATTTCACCTATGATCTCCCGGGTGACAGGATTGCACGGTATCCATTGACAGAGAGAGACTCATCAAAGTTGCTTGTATGGAACGGATCTGAGATAAGCGACAGGATTTTCCGGGACCTGCCCGGGCTTCTTGCCTCTGATACCCTGCTGGTCTTTAACAATACACGTGTGATCAGGGCAAGGCTCCTCTTTAAGAAAGAGGGCGGCGCCGTAATTGAGATATTCTGTCTTGAGCCACATGAGCCCCACGAATTTGCTCTAAGCCTCTCCTCTTCATCAGGTGTGGAATGGATATGCCTTGTCGGAAATCTGAAAAGGTGGAAGAGCAGTCGGTTGACCTTAATGTTCCAGGTGGAAGGCATTGACCTTGAACTGCATGCGACGAGGATCTCAACGTATGGAGATGCTTTCCGGATCAGATTTGAGTGGGATGACCTCCGGGTCACATTCGGGGAGATACTTGATTTACTGGGCCATGTGCCAATACCCCCCTATCTTGGAAGAGATGATGAGGAGAGTGACAGGAGCAGGTATCAGACAACCTATGCCCGTATTGACGGGTCAGTGGCTGCTCCTACTGCAGGACTTCATTTTACACCTTCCGTTATGATTGAGATCGGCAAGGCAGGCATCCAAAAAGCTGAGGTAACCCTCCATGTAAGTGCAGGCACCTTCAGACCGGTCAAATCCGAAAAGATCTCGGATCATAAGATGCATACTGAGCATTTTTATATTTCAAAAGAAACAATTCATAGACTCAGACATAATAATATCGTGGCTGTAGGGACGACAACAGTGAGGACTCTCGAGAGCATCTATTGGCTTGGTGCTGCTATTGCTGGCGGAAGAGAACCTGGTGAAAAGACACCATCAGTATCTCAGTGGGAACCGTACGATCATGACAGCGGGATAAGCAGAGATAGTGCACTTGATCACCTGCTGGAATGGATGGACGAAAAGGTTAAGACTGAGGCTGAGGTTGAGGTTGAGGTTGAGTTTAAGACTGATATTATTATAGTTCCGGGGTATAAGTTCAGAATGGTCAAGGGGCTGGTAACCAACTTTCACCAGCCGGGAAGCACCTTGCTGCTTCTTGTTGCTGCCCTTACCGGGGATGACTGGAAAGACATTTACAGCCATGCCCTAGCATCAGGATACAGATTCCTGAGTTACGGCGACAGTATGCTGCTGATACCCTGACATGGAATAAATTTATTAATTCATTAAGTTCACTGATTTCTGAATAATGGTGTTATTTTTAAACTTCAGATCTGAAATATCATTCAGGTATTGCAGGTTTGAATAATTATGACCGGAAACTAAAGAAAGGAAGAACATTAAGTTGTTGGGATTTGTTGAAAGTAAGGGAATTTAATCAACCGGAATAATATGACGAATTACATCATTCTGGCATTATGTGTTATTGTAATACTCTCCTACATTTTTGATATTTCCAGCAAATTTTCAAAAATTCCGGGAGTAATCTTACTTATTGCCCTGGGAATGGGCATACAACTTCTTTCAACATCCACCGGAATTTCTATTCCCAATATAAGGCCGCTGCTTCCGGTAATGGGAACTTTAGGGCTGATAATGATAGTAATGGAAGCCAGTCTTGATATTGAGATCAGCAAAAAAAGGAAGGGCCTTATCATTAAATCAATATTATCGGCATTCATTCTCTTCGCGGTATTTGTCTTCATTATGACATTCGTACTGGTAAGATTCATGGAATTTTCATTTCGTGATTCTTTGCTGAACTCAATACCCCTGGCAATAATAAGCAGTTCAATTGCCATTCCGTCAGCCTCCGGTCTGAGCCAGGCAGATAAAGAATTTGTCGTCTATGAAAGCTCATTCTCTGATATTTTCGGAATAATGATCTTTGATTTTATCCTTCTGAGTCAGAGTTCAATAGGGATTGGCATCTTCACCTTTGTCCGGGATGGTTTTTTCACAGTAATCGTTGCTCTGATCTCAAGTGCGGGACTGGCCTATCTGCTGCATAAAACCCGGTATCATGTAAATTATGTCATTATACTTACTTCTATCATACTGATCTACAGCCTGGCAAAGCTTGTTCATCTGCCGGCTCTGCTGATGATTCTGATTTTCGGACTGGCGCTGGCAAACAATAAATTCCTTGAAATTGATTTTGTAAAAAGATTCGTTGATTTCACAAAATTCAGGAATGACATCAGCTCTTTTAAGAAAATACTCGGTGAACTGACTTTTCTCGTTCGGTCATTCTTTTTTATAATGTTCGGGTACTACACCCAGATAAATAACCTTTTTAGCTGGGAGAATACTCTTACCGCATTAATTATCTGTCTGGGGTTGTACCTGATAAGATGGTTGTTCTTTAAGCAGGTCCTTCATTTGCCGGCTGTGCCAATGGTCTTTTTTTCGCCAAGGGGACTTATTACCATTCTTCTTTTCCTGAGCATCCCGGTGGAATCAAAACTTCCGCTAATCTCGGAGGAGGTTGTTACCCTTGTGATACTTATGACAATAATTGTGATGGCAATAGGGAATATTATACAAAAGGGAGAGATTCCAATCCCTGAAACTGAAAGTGTGCTTAATAATCAGAAGAAAAGCAATGAATTAATATGAATGATATTATCAATGTCGAAGCCGGCGCCATCCTGTTATCCATTTAACAAATAAGTGATAAATATCATATCTTCCGAAGCAAAAACTCTGTACGGATATCTTTGCGGCGGTTTTAAATTTTATTTAAAAATCTTTCATCATGAGTAACCAAGCCCTTGTTCTCTTTTTTCTCGTTGGGGCCATATTTGTCGGAGCAGTGCTTATATTCTCAGGCTATGTAGCTCCGCGGTCATTTGCCCCACAGAAGTTTGACCCGTATGAATGCGGTATTCCCACGAAAGGGACTACCTGGTTACAGTTCAATGTAGGGTACTATCTTTTTGCAATTCTGTTCCTTGTTTTTGATGCGGAGATAGTTTTTCTCTTTCCGTGGGCGGCAGTGATGCGGGAGGTAGGCACGGTGGCCTTCATTGAAATAGTCGTATTCATATTTATCCTGGGTCTCGGGCTTGCCTATGCATGGAAAAAACACGCTCTGACATGGGAATGAAAGGTATAAAAAACGAAGAGTTCAGGGATAATGAGACCCTGGCGAAGCTGCAGGAATCAGGTGCGAACGTATTCCTGGCAACCATTGACGGCGTCATCAACTGGGGGCGCAAGAATTCGCTCTGGCCGCTTACATTTGCAACAAGCTGCTGTGGTATTGAGATGATGGCTACAGGAGCACCGCGTCATGATTTCGCACGTTTCGGCATGGAAGTATACCGTGCCTCCCCGCGGCAGGCTGACGTTATCGTTGTGGCCGGCACCATTACCAATAAAATGGCGCCAGTGCTTAAAATGCTGTATGAACAGATGTCAGAGCCCAAATATGTGGTAGCCATGGGTGCATGTGCCATCTCCGGCGGTCCCTTCTATCTGAACTCATACAATGTGGTCAGGGGGGTTGACCATATTATTCCCGTGGATGTGTTCGTCCCGGGCTGTCCTCCCCGTCCTGAAGCCCTGCTGTACGGTATGATGCAGCTGCAGAGGAAAATCGACACCGAGACCATGAAGTCGAGAAAGAAACGCAGTGAGTCACATAACACCCTGTAACAGAATATGGAAAAGAAACAACTGGCTGCTATTGCAGCCTCACATGCCCCGGGTGCGGTGGTCACCGAGGGTCTGCAATTTGTTGAGATAAGTGTTGAGCCCGACCAGCTGCTTAAGATCGCGGGTGCATTGAAATATAACAGGGAAACATTACTGGACCTGCTGGTGTCTGTTACAGGAATGGACTGGGGTCAGGAGCTTGGGACCATTTATCATTTCAGGTCAACAACCTTTAATCACATGATTGTGCTGAAGACCAGGGTCTCTGACAGGGAAAATCCTGAAATTGACTCACTCTGCTCTCTGTATAACGCTGCCGAGTTTCATGAAAGGGAGGTCTATGATCTTCTGGGAATCAAATTCAGGGGTCATCCGGACCTGCGCAGGCTGTTTCTAGACAGCACATGGGGTTTCCCCCTGAGAAAAGATTATAAGGACGACATAAATATTGTAGCCAAGTAGCATATGGAAGAAGCGGTAAAAAGCGTTGTTCCGGAGAACGAAGAGTATGTGATCAACATGGGCCCCCAGCATCCTTCAACTCACGGAGTGCTGAGGCTGGTAGTATCACTGAAAGGCGAGATCGTGCAGAATGTGCAGCCTCACATTGGTTATATCCACCGGGGCATTGAGAAGATGTGCGAAAGCATAACCTATCCTCAGATCATTCATCTTACTGACAGGATGGACTATCTGTCAGCCCACATCAACAACGAGGCAGTATGCCTTACCGTTGAGAAGGCTCTGGGCATAGAGGTATCAGACAGGGTGAAATATATCCGTACAATACTGAGCGAGCTGACCAGGATACAGTCGCATCAGCTCTTCTGGGCCACATTCGGGATGGACCTCGGAGCCCTGACATGCTTCTTCTACGGGTTGCGTGACCGTGAGAAAATACTTGATATCTTCGAAGAGACATGCGGCGGCAGGATGATCGTAAGCTACAATGCTCCCGGTGGACTGATGAATGACATTCATCCCAATTTTCAGAAGAGAACCAAGGAATTCATCAAATATTTCCGCAAGACAATCCATGAATATGACAAGCTGCTGACGGGCAACGTGATCTTCCAGGAGCGCACAAAAGGTATCGGCAGGGTTACGCGCGAAGATGCCATTGGGTGGGGCATGACAGGTCCTGTTGGCCGTGCTTCAGGGTTTTCATGCGATGTTCGCAAACACAATCCCTACAGCGCATATGACAGGGTGACTTTTAATGAGATACTTTATGATGAGGGTGACACTTTCCACAGGTATAAGGTAAGGATGGATGAGATGCTGGAGTCTATGAATATCATAGAGCAGCTTATTGATAATATACCTGAAGGACCCTGGACAGAGAAGATGAAGCCGGTAATAAAGCTGCCCGAAGGAGAATATTTCCAGAGTGTTGAGACAGCAAGAGGAGAACTGGGGGTATTTATCGTCAGTGACGGCAATAAGAATCCCTTCAGGGTCAAATTCCGCTCTCCTAACTTTGTAAACCTGGCTCCGCTTAATATAATGTCCAAAGGTTCCAAGATTGCGGACCTTGTTGCTATTAGCGGGTCGCTTGACCTCATCATTCCTGATATTGACAGATAATAAAACAGAAACAGAGTCCTGATATGGAGTTTAGTATATACGATTTCTCCTCATTCACAGCATGGATTGACAGCAGTCTCCGTGCTTCAATGTCGCCCGGATGGGCAACAGCAGTTGAGTGGATCATTATTGGCGTCGCTATCCTGCTCTTTTATGCGGTGGTAGGACTTTTCCTGGTATACGCTGAAAGAAAAGTGTGTGCTCTCATGCAGAATCGTCTCGGGCCTAACAGGGTTGGCCCCGGCGGGATCTTCCAGACTATTGCTGACCTTATAAAGCTGCTCTTTGTTGAGCTTGTGCCAATAAAGAATGCAGACAAGATCCTCTTTAACCTTGCTCCCTACATCGTTATCATCGCTTCATTTATGGCTATAGGGGCAATTCCTTTTGCGAAAGGCCTTCATGCCATAGACCTTGACATTGGCATCTTTTACCTGATGGCAATCTCATCAATGGGAGTCATTGGCGTATTGCTGGCCGGCTGGGCAAGCAACAACAAGTACTCACTTATCGGGGCCATGAGAAGCGGCGCCCAGATCGTCAGCTATGAGCTGTCTGTAGGACTGGCGCTGGTGACCATGGTTGTCCTTGCAGGTACGATGCAACTCTCTGAGATGATTGAGGCACAGCGATGGGGCTGGTTCATATTCAAAGGGCATGTCCCTGCGGTGACAGCTTTTGTCATTTATATCATCGCAGGAACAGCTGAGACCAACAGGGGTCCTTTTGACCTGGCGGAAGCCGAATCAGAACTGACTGCCGGGTTTCACACTGAGTATTCGGGGATCAAGTTCGCTTTCTTCTTCCTGGCTGAATATATGAACATGTTCATCATTGCCTCCATCGCAGCCACCATATTCCTTGGCGGCTGGATGCCTTTCCATATCTACGGACTGGACGGACTCAACAAAGTAATGGATTTTATTCCTCCTTTCTTCTGGTATATAGGAAAAACTTTCGGGGTCGTCTTCCTGATGATGTGGTTGAAATGGACTTTCCCCAGGTTAAGGATTGATCAGCTTCTGAACCTGGAATGGAAATACCTCCTTCCGTTAAATATTTTCAACCTGCTGCTGATGGCTTTCCTGGTATTAAAAGGATGGCACTGGTAATAGCATGAATATAAGTAAGTTATGAATAGTGTAACAGAATATTTCAAAGGGATTTTCAACGGCTTAATATCGCTGCTTACCGGGATGACAGTCACCGGCAAGTACTTTTTCAAGCCGGGAACCACCCTTACACAGCAGTATCCCAATAACCGTGCAGAGCTGAAGATGTTCGACAAGTTCAAGGGTGAGGTGATCATGCCTCACAATGAAAACAATGAGCATCATTGCACAGGCTGCGGCATATGTGAGATCAACTGCCCCAACGGTTCAATTGAGATCATTTCAGCCTCAATAACCAATGAGGAGGGGAAAAAACAGAGAATAATAGACAAGCATATTTACCATCTCGGGATGTGCACTTTCTGCGGTCTGTGTGTCAAGACGTGTCCTTCGCAGGCCCTTGCCTTCGGACAGGAGTTTGAACATGCTGTATTTGACAGGAAGAAACTCACAAAAGTGCTTAACCAGCCGGGATCAAAACTTATGAAAGGAGTCGAGTAATGGAAGGCAGCCAGATTATGTTCGCAATATTTGCATTGGTGATAATCATATTTTCGGTTTTCACCGTGACCAGCCGGAAGATCCTCAGGGCTGCAGTTTCGCTGCTCTTCGTTCTGATAGCAACGGCAGGCCTTTACTTTCTGCTTAACTACCAGTTCCTTGCAGCGGTTCAGATAACCCTTTATGCAGGGGGTATCGTGGTGCTGATAATCTTCTCCATCCTTCTTACCAGCCAGATAAGCCATAAGTTTGAAGCTGTTGAGTGGAAGAAATCAATCTTCTCTGTACTGGCATCGGCCTTCGGGGCGGTGGTGGTGATAACAACCATACTCAGGCACACATTTGAGGCAGATCAGGCCATTGCCGCCGAGGTGAATATGAATCTCATTGGCAAGAGCCTCCTGAGCACCGGGCATGATGGTTATGTGCTTCCCTTTGAAGTTATTTCGATACTGCTGGTTGCTGCCATGATAGGTGCAATTGCCATAGCGAAAAAAGGGAGTCCTCACAAAGACCTTAAAAACAATAATTAAACCGGAAGAGATATGAATTCAGGCATACCATTGGAGTTTTTCCTTATCCTGGCCACAATAATGTTCTTTACAGGCATTTACGGCTTTTTGACGCGCCGTAACCTGATCACGATACTCATGTCAGTGGAGCTGATACTCAATTCAGTGAATATCAACTTTCTGGCGTTTAACAGGTACCTCTTCCCGGGTAAGATGGAGGGTCACTTTTTCAGTCTGTTCGTCATTGCTGTTGCGGCGGCCGAGGCTGCAGTGGCCATTGCAATCATAATTAACATTTACAGGAGATTCAACACCATTAATGTTGAAACTGTGGATGAGATGAAGTACTGATAATCAGAAAAGAGCATAACAATGGCAGATTTTGGATATACTATTTGGATTTTGATCATCCCCTTTCTCACTTTTGTGGTGTTGGGTCTTTTCGGGATGAAGCTCAAGGCTAAGATTTCAGGGCTGGCAGGAACCGCCGCGCTTGGGGTTGTCACTGCTTTATCGTACATAACAGCCTTCAGCTATTTCAGCGGCAACGGGATGACCAACGGCGTCTTTCATAAAATAGTGGCATTCAATAGTGTATGGCTTAACCTCACGGATCAGCTGCATGCCGACATAGGGTTTCTTCTTGACCCGATATCAGTCATGATGCTCATTGTTGTGAGCACCGTTTCATTCATGGTTCATATCTACAGCCTCGGCTATATGAAGGGTGAGAAAGGGTTTGAGAGGTATTATGCATTCCTGTCACTCTTCACCTTCTCGATGCTTGGGCTGGTTGTGGCAACCAATATCTTTCAGATGTACATTTTCTGGGAGTTAGTGGGGGTTTCATCATATCTTCTTATCGGTTTTTATTATACGAAAGCCAGCGCGGTTGCTGCTTCAAAAAAGGCTTTCATTGTAACCCGCTTTGCAGATCTTGGTTTCCTGGCAGGGATACTTCTTCTCTCCTTCAACACCAGAACATTTGATTTTGTGACCCTCACAGACCTCAACGGACCGGCAGTGACGAGTACCGGTGGTGCGGTCTTCATGGGCATGTCGGTGATGACATGGTCAATGCTGCTGATTTTCATGGGCGGTGCCGGCAAATCGGCAATGTTCCCATTGCATATATGGCTTCCTGACGCCATGGAGGGCCCCACTCCCGTCTCTGCACTCATACATGCGGCTACCATGGTTGTGGCAGGCGTTTTCCTTGTCGCAAGGATGTTTCCTGTTTATTACTTCTCTGCCCCCGAGGCGCTTCATTTTATTGCGTGGGTGGGTGCTTTTTCCTCGCTCTTTGCAGCAGTGATAGCCATAACTCAGAATGATATAAAGAGAGTTCTGGCCTATTCAACCATATCACAGATCGGATACATGATATTCAGTCTGGGCGTTTCTGGCTACGGCGGTCATGACGGTCTGGGATTCATGGCATCAAATTTCCATCTTTTCACTCACGCCATGTTCAAATCACTGCTCTTTCTTGGTGCCGGCGCAGTAATTCATGCCGTTCATACCAACTACATGACTGAGATGGGCGGGCTAAGAAGATACCTGCCTATTACCAATGCAACATTTCTTATCGCATGCCTTACAATTGCAGGAATTCCTCCACTGGCAGGCTTCTTCAGTAAGGATGAGATACTAACGGCAGCATTCCATCATGACAAGCTGCTGTTCGCCATACAGTATGCCGTCGCAGGACTCACCGCATTCTACATGTTCAGGCTTTATTTCTCTGTATTCCACGGCAAGGAGAGACAGTATCACCATACCCCTCATGAAGCTCCGGCAACGATGACAGTGCCGCTTATCATCCTGGCAGCAGCATCAGTACTGTCAGGGTTCCTTCCCTTCAGCAGTCTTGTGACTTCTGACGGCGTTCCGTTTGAATCGCACATTGAATTTGGCATAGCCATTCCTTCAGTGCTTATCGGCATTGTCGGGATAGCCATCGCCTGGGTTATGTACAAGAAAGAGACTGCTCTGCCTGACAGGATGGCCGAGACATTCAAATTAGGATATAAATGGGCTTACAATAAATTTTACATCGACGAGCTCTACCTGTTCATTACCAAAAAGATCATCTTCAATCATATCGCATCACCGGTGGCATGGTTTGACAGGCACATTGTCGACGGAACCATGAACGGTATTGCCTGGGTTACACAGACTGTTTCATTCAAAATAAGAGGCCTCCAGTCGGGGCAGCTCCAGAAGTACGCTTTTGTATTTGTCTCCGGAGTGATCGGGCTGGTGTTGGTCTTCATTTATATTCTTAACTAGGGTTTTGACTTTGATAAATATCATACTATGAATATCTTAAGCTGGCTAGTAATAATACCCCTCCTCACAGTTACGGGTATCCTTTTTCTGAATGACACCCGGAAAGTAAAGCTGGTATCAGCTGTGGGGATGTCCATTCAGCTGATAGTCTCGGCCGTTATTGTTTACATGTACCTGACAGCCAGGAAGGCAGGAAATACGGATGAGATGCTTTTCGTGAGCCGCCATGAATGGTTCAGAACCCTGCATATCTTTTATACTGTGGGTGTGGATGGTGTTTCAGTGGCCATGATAGCCCTAACCTCCGTTGTTGTCTTTGCAGGGATCTTTGCTTCATGGGAAATGGAAGACCTGCGCAAGGAGTTCTTCATATCTCTTATACTGCTTGCAACAGGGGTATTCGGATTCTTTATCTCTATTGACCTGTTCACGATGTTCCTATTTTACGAAGTAGCCGTTATTCCGATGTTCCTTCTGATAGGCATCTGGGGCAGCGGACCCAAAGAATACTCGGCAATGAAGCTGACGCTGATGCTGATGGGCGGATCTGCTTTGCTTATGGTAGGGCTGATAGGGATATATTTCAACTCGGCTCCTGACGGCGGTCCTCTTACCTTCAACATACTTGAGATATCGAAAATCACAATACCCATTGCGGCCCAGAGAATTTTCTTCCCGCTTACATTTGTCGGTTTTGGTGTCCTTGGTGCCCTTTTCCCCTTCCACACCTGGTCTCCTGACGGTCATGCCTCTGCCCCTACTGCGGTGTCAATGCTTCATGCCGGAGTGCTTATGAAGCTTGGAGGCTACGGTGCCTTCAGAGTAGCCATGTTTCTTATGCCAGAGGCCGCCAGCGAGATGGCCTGGATATTTATCATCCTGACCACAATAAGTGTCGTATATGGCGCCTTTGGTGCCATAGCGCAGAAGGACCTTAAATACATCAACGCCTATTCTTCAGTGAGTCATTGCGGACTCGTTCTGTTTGCAGTCCTGATGATGAACCAGCATGCCATGGGCGGGGCCATTCTACAGATGATCTCACACGGGCTGATGACGGCTCTTTTCTTTGCCCTTATCGGGATGATATATGGCAGAACGCATACAAGGATGATCAATGAGATGGGCGGACTGATGAAGGTCATCCCTTTCCTGTCTGTAATTTATGTTATGGCAGGACTTGCATCACTGGGGCTTCCGGGCTTCAGCGGCTTTGTTGCCGAGATGTCAATCTTCTTTGGTGCATTCCAGCACCCTGACCTGTTTCACCGTGTGGCTACAATAGTAGCAGTGACATCAATAGTGATCACCGCCGTATATATCCTGAGGGTCGTGGCTATCCTCCTTCTTGGACCGATAAAGGACCATCATTTTGATAACCTCGGCGATGCAAAATGGTATGAGCGCATGTCAGTTGTGACACTCCTGGCCGGCATCATTTACATAGGAATGGCACCACTGGGGCTGGCCACCATGATAAAGGAGAGCCTTATACCGATAGTTGACAAACTGCTTTAATGATTTTAATAACAGGAATAAATATTAACCTGAGACGAAGATGAGTCTGGAAAATTTTGCAATAATGCGTCACGAGCTGCTGCTGACGGCAGCCTTCCTGATAATACTCGTTGGTGAGATCTTCACTGCAGAGGAGAAAAAGGGCAAGCTCAGGGGTTTCGCTATAATACTCTTTGCAATTGTAACAGCAGCGGGATTCCTTCCCGGAGCGGAGGGGTCGCTGTTCGGCGATATGTTCCGGTCAAGCCGGACTACCCTGCTGATGAAGAATGTACTTAATATCGGGACTCTTATAGTCCTGATCCAGTCGTTTACCTGGCTGGGGAAACCTGAGAACATAGACAGGGTAAGCGAGTACTTCATGCTTCTCATCTCCACGCTTATAGGGATGAACTTCATGATCTCATCAGGTCATTTTGTAATGTTTTACCTGGGACTTGAGCTGGCAACAATTCCGCTGGCTGCACTGGCTGCATTTGAAAGGTATAAAAACAATTCAGCGGAAGCCGGTATAAAGCTTATCCTCTCATCATCACTCTCATCAGGCATCCTCTTATTCGGGCTCTCGATGATTTACGGGACCACCGGATCACTTTACTTTGATAATATAGCAGCCAGTGCCACGGCAATGCCGCTGACGGTGCTTGGTTTTATATTCTTCTTTGCTGGAATGGCCTTCAAAATGTCACTGGTACCATTCCATCTATGGACAGCAGATGTCTATGAAGGCGCTCCGGTAAATATCACTTCTTACCTGTCAGTCATCAGCAAAGGGGCTGCTGCTTTCATTTTTGTGATAATTCTATTTACTGTCTTCCCGGTAATCATTCAAACATGGGAACGAATGATATGGATTATAGCAGTACTTACGATGACAGTAGGTAACCTCTTCGCTATCAGGCAGAAAAACATGAAGAGGTTTCTTGCATTCTCATCAATTGCACAAGCAGGATTCTTCCTTCTCGGTTTCATCGGGGGCAATGAACTGGGGATGACCACAGTGATCTATTATGCACTTATCTATATCTTCTCCAACCTGGCTGCATTCGGTGTTGTAGCTGCCATTTCAAATCAGACAGGGAGAGAAAGCATGGATGAGTATAACGGTCTCTACAGGACCAATCCCGGGCTGAGCCTTGTCATGATGCTGGCCATGTTCTCACTCGCAGGCATCCCTCCGGTAGCCGGATTCTTCGGTAAGTTCTTTCTTTTCATGGCGGCAGCGGAAAAAGGGTTCTACGTTCTGGTAACGATAGCCGTACTAAACACCATCATTGCTCTTTACTACTACCTGCTGGTTGTTAAAGCAATGTTCATCAATAAGAATGAGGATCCGATTGGACGATTTAAAAGTGACAATATGACAAAACTGGGGCTGGCGATCTGTATTGCAGGTATAGTTATTACGGGCTTTGCAAGCGGCATCTTTGAAATGATAAGGAATATTAGTTTCGGAATCTAAACTGAAAAAATAATGGTATCACTGACCACTGCAAAGCATCAGATCGTAGAAATTGACGGAGTACGATGTTCATTAGTCGAGAGCGGAATCAATGCAGAGCGTATGACCTTCCTTCGTGATCTGCTTACGCTGAACAAGCTGGAAGCCAAAGTAAGGGAGGATGCTCCTGCTGAAGGAACCAATACTGTCACTTACACAATTGCCGTGACTGACATTCTTTTCAATCCCGTTTATTCCATATACGAAAGGGTTTTACTAAGGGCTGACGGCAAAGTGGTAACGCCGGCTTACTGGAGGCAGGAGGCAGGTGATACAACCGGAGAATACTGGAATTACGGTAAGCTGGAGGAAGCTGATCCCTACGAATAGGGGTACCTAACCCCTGCCCTGCATTAATTCGTTAAGGCGTACCGCAAAATGCTCTATTTCATCAAGTGAGGTATCCCAGCTTGTCATAAGCCTGTATTCAGACATCTGCTCATTCCACGGATAAAAGAAATACTCCTTGCTCAGCGTATCAGCCACTTCGTGAGGCATAATTACAAAGATCCCGTTTGATTCCACCTTCTGGGTTATTTTTATGCCGTTTATCAGGCGAAGTCTCTTTTCAAGTTCCAGTGCCATTCTGTTTGAATGACCGGCACACTCCTTCCACAGGTCATGGTTCAGGTAAGCAATATACTGGGCTGCAATGAATCGCATCTTAGAGGCCAGCTGCATTCCCTGCTTGCGAAGGTATTTGAATCCTTCAGCCAGTCCCGGCCGCAGGAAGCAGACTGCCTCGCCGTACATCATCCCGTTCTTTGTGCCTCCGAAAGAAAGGATGTCGACACCTGCGTCTGTTGTGAAAGCCCTGAACGGTAGCTGCAGTGAGACAGCAGCATTGGCAAGGCGGGCACCGTCCATATGCAGAAGCATACTATGACTGTGTGCATAATCGGCAAGATTCCTCAACTCTTCAGGAGTATATACCGTACCCATCTCTGTTGCCTGGGAAACGGATATTACCATTGGCTGACTGTGGTGCTCAAAATCAAATCCATGCATGTGCCTGGTGAGGTATTCAGCTTTCAGTTTGCCGTCAGGCGTATCTACGGTAAGCACCTTACACCCTGTGAACTTTTCAGGGGCGCCGCATTCATCCTGCTCAATATGGGCAGTGCCGGCGGTGATGACAGAGTTCCATGAACGTGTTGCACCTGCCAGGCCAAGGACATTAGCGGCAGTACCTGTAAAGACAAAAAATATCTCTGCCTCATT
>Ga0307376_10002387_pt1 | contig 18546 bp, 22 predicted proteins | sample TR2MG_FD_202536 | JGI IMG/M metagenome (GOLD analysis project Ga0307376, IMG submission 202536) | Soil microbial communities from Risofladan, Vaasa, Finland - TR-2 | ecosystem: Environmental > Terrestrial > Soil > Coastal area > Acid sulfate soil | place: Finland: Risofladan, Vaasa | collected...
GTATCGCCTAGGGGGGCAGGTATTCTTGATCGGCGGTGGAAGGGCCGACAACTAAGCTCGCTCTTCTGGGTATGGCGAGTCGACGGTCGCTGGGATTCACCTGGGACGCCAACGGCAACCTCACCAGCGACGGTGTGCGCAGCTACACCTACGACCAGACCAACCGGCTGACCCAGGTCACGGAAGGGTCGCTGACCACCGAGTTCACCTACAACGGCGACGGTGTACGAACCAGCAAGACCATCGCTGGAGACACCACGGAGTACCTCTTGGACCTGGCGGCCGCTTTGCCCGTGGTGATCAGCGACACCGAGGCGGTGTACCTCTACGGGCTGGACATCATCGCGCAGCAGCAAGCCGAAAGACTGTACTACATGCACGACGGGCTGGGCAGCGTGCGAGACCCTTCGACTCCGCTCAGGGCAGGGCTAGTGGACACCACTGGCCAGATAAGAGACCAACTACGCCTACGATCCCTTCGGGGTACCCCTGGTGGACGGCGACGTGTACAACCCGTATGAGTTCACCGGCGAGGCGTGGGACGGGGAGGTGGGGTTGCTGTACCTGCGGGCCAGGTACTACCAGCCGGAGACCGGGAGGTTCATCACGAAGGATCCGTGGGCGGGGGACGTGTGGCGGCCTAGCACGTTGACAGGGTATACGTACATCGACAGCAATCCCACAAGCTACATCGACCCAAGCGGTCTGGAGGGCTGGGGCCCCGGAGGCCTATTTCCAGAGATAAGTCCGGGGCCGGCACCGGCAGAGTACCTAGAGATGCTTCTGATGCTGGTCCCGATTGTCCCCCAGGATCCTATTCGGTCGACGCTGCTACTACCTCACTACCAGATGTGGGAGATGTTCCTCTATTGGCGGACGGGCCACTCGCCGATGGCCGCAGCCAATCTGTCGAAGATCATGGGGACCATCTGGTTCTTCCAGTTAGGGGTGAAGGAGGAGTACCACTTCGGGCCCCAACACTCCCTCACCCAAGAGGTCATGTCGAGTCCGAGTCTTGCTCGCTTTCGTGTGCAGTGGGCGAAGCCCACGGCGCTGGGCGGAGGCGGGTATCAACTGCCGTACTGGTGGTGGGGCGATAGGATCGAGGACACCATGTATCTCGGCAAGTATGACGACACTGTCGTCGAGATGCTTGCACACAACATGGTCATGTTCGGCGCCATGTGGGGCTATGGGTCTTGGGGCGCTGAGGGACCGATCAACACGATTGGAGGCCACCTGGGATCGTTGGACTATGTGTACGTTGAAGATGGCGAGACGGGCAGCAACATGGTGAAGATGGAAGCCAGGAACACGATGGGGAAGAAGTCGCTCAGCCGCAAGCCGGGTACAACGGAGTCGCGCTGGAGAGACGAACTGCGAAGCGAAACAGCCTGGGGCGGGCGGATAAGACTGTTCTTCCACTGGGAGGAGCCCAAGCCTGTAGGATGCTGGATTAGGGTACTACAGCAGTACTTTCGCCCCGAGGACCGCATATCGTTGCCGTAGAGGCACATGTAGCTCGTGCAGCGGACCCATATCGGGTTTGGACCGGGTACGGACCCGTCTCTTACCATGCGGAGGCGATGACCATGGTCATAGGAGTACACTCCGAGGTGTCGAACGTGTGGTACGCAGTACGAGTCGCACTGGAAGTGTAGTCGGGGCGCGTACTGTCAGTCCCCGGATGACCTAGACAACAGCCCGGGCCGTTGTGTATCGCGATGGCGAAGGGCATGCGCATAGAGGAATTGTGGCTCGGGACAGGTGTTGACACGGAGGAGGGCGTCACACGAGAATGCGGAATAGACGTGGTCTGTTGGTCTTGATTGTGGCCGCGATTATCGCGTCGCTGGGCTGTACGTGTCCGTGTATCTCAATGCTCCCACTTCCCGGTGGCGATCCCATGTGCCAGGAAGCGCCATATTCTCCTCCACCGGAAACCTTGCAGGAATCTGATCTGGTAGGTACGTGGGAAGCTTACTACTGGGGCGACAGTGTAGACACACTAATCATGCGGGATGATGGCACATTCAAGCAGATCTTCTACGACCCCGCTGAGGACGGGTACCGCTACGAGACTCCCTGGAATCGGTGGTGGCTGGAGAAGCTTCCCGACGGGGCAGTGCGCCTCCATTTGGCGGGAGCCCGCTACTACCCGGACGGAATCGAGACGGCCGAAGGCGAAGGTGTGCAATCGTACGGTGAGCCAAACCCATCGCCCATGCCATTCTTCGACCCGTTTGCCGAGGAGGGGGTGTTTATGGTGGGTGAGCTCGTCTTGCAGGTGCGAGCGGACTCCTCTGGAGAGTTGTTGCTGCACCACCTGTGGATGCACCACGATGGGGGGTTCGCTATCGCGGGCTGTCAGAGGGAGCAGTTCCGCCGCGTCGAGACGCCTTGATCTCCACCGGTCGGCCTTGTGCCGGATGCTCGGACGCTAGTTGGCGCATTGCGGCGATGGAGCAAGGAGTTGTCGTGGCCGTACTCCATCCACCAGCAAAACCGTGAGCGGAGACACCACGCAGTACGTCCTGGACCTGGCGGCGACACTGCCCGTGGTGATCAGCGACACCGAGGCGGTGTACCTCTACGGCCTGGACATCATCGCGCGGCAGCAACTGGAGCGTGACTCTACCCCCTGAATGCGGGGCCCGACAGACGTAGTAATCCCCTCGACCAGTCCTCCGCCATGGAGTGGCAGGTGGCCCTTAGAGGCTGGTAGTGTGCGCTTCAGCGCATGGGCCCAAGTCACGTTACGCACCTGTACTGCATCTGGGGCGAGAGGCCTGTATCCACGGCATGGCATGACTCCTGCCCGCCGTCCCACGCTTGCCAAGAGAGCTTGACATATCGCGGCAACTGGGTTATATTCGCTGAGAGCATAGGGGAACACAGGCTGTCACTGTTGCGCAAAGTGCACTGGTGTGGCCGTGCAACTGCGGAATGGCGCGGCGTGAGGGGGCGCCTCATCCCTGGTGGCTCGGAATGAGGGGACGCCAAGCTCAAGCAAGATGGGTTCGGACACCATGAAACTAGATCGGTGCGCCGTTCGGGTTCTTGTTAGTCTGGGGGTCCTGATCGTGGGGATGTGCGTCGGCTGTGGCGAGCCCCCGCCCCTCGACAGGAGCCTGCTCACCGGCGAACCTTGCGAGCCCCCCTGCTGGCAAGGGCTCACGCCGGGAGAGTCTACGCTGGAGGAGGTGAATGCGTGGATGCGAACCAGCGGATTCGTGAACACGCGGACGGTGTATCGCAGCTCCCTGCGTCGTGCAGGCGGCGAGCGGGTGGGGGTGAGCATATACTGGGACAGCACTGCCGGGGGTGTTGGGCCTGGCAACCACTTCACCATACATGGCGATGTACTCGAGGACATCACCATCCGTCCCGACTACCCCATTACTCTAGAGCAGATATTCGAGAGGTATGGTCCTCCAGAGAAGTACGTCGCCGGTCTCCCTATCGGTGGACCCCTGTATTACGAGGTCACCCTATTCTACCCCACGCACGGGTTCACGGCGGACCTCGCGGTGCCTTACGACGACGGGACGCTCCAACCAGAGACGAGGGTGGCGAGCGTCTGGTACTTCCGAGCAGCCCCCTTGGAGCGGTTCATGCAACTGCGTTATGAGGTCGGGGGTTACGGCGGTCCTCCAGGCAATCTGCTGGGGTCGCTCCGCGACTGGCCAGGCTATGGACCGATAGAGCTGGACTAGTTCCGCGGACGAGCTGTACCCAGGTCATTAAGGTGCCCCGACCACCCCCCTCGCCTACAAAGGCGATGGCGTGCGTACCAGCAAGACCGTCGCTGGAGACACCACGGAGTACGTCCTAGACCTGGCGGCCACGCTGCCGGTGGTGATCAGCGACACCGAGGCGGTGTACCTCTACGGGCTGGACATCATCGCGCAGCAGCAATCCGAAAGGCTGTACTACATGCACGACGGGCTGGGCAGCGTGCGGCAACTACTCGATAGCACGGGAGAGATAGAGACCAACTACGCCTACGATCCCTTCGGGGTGCCCGTGGTGGGCGGCGACGTGCACAACCCGTACCAGTTCACGGGCGAGGCCTGGGACGGGGAGGTGAGGTTGCTGTACCTGCGGGCCAGGTACTACCAGCCGGAGGTGGGGAGGTTCATCACTAAGGATCCGTGGGCGGGGCGCGTGTGGATGCCCGCGACGCTCAACTTCTATACATACGTTATGGGGAACCCCGTCGGTTTTGCGGACCCGGCTGGTCTTCAGGGGGAAGAGGCGCAAGAAGTACTTCGAGAAGCCGACAGGCTTTTTCGGAGGCCGCTTACTGGGCCTGTGTTCGGCTGGAAGACAGTCTTGCTCAATAGGCCTTTCATCCTCCACCAAGCGAACCTTCAGCGGGTCGACCCTGCTCTGGTTGCTTCTATAATCTATTGGGAGTCTGATGCAGTTGAACGGCTTCCTTTGAACACGCTGGGGTTGCTGCCGCTGTGGTTTCGGTTCCCGGCACAGACCTGCGTCCTCAACCTCGACCTATGGAAGGTCTTTCTGACGGGGAATGCAACCATCGGCACCGGGCAAACCTCAGTCGGAACTGCCTTGTACCTGGAAGACGAAGCAGGTCGGATATCTCCCGTGACGCCTAACACCCCTGTTCTCGGACGAGAAAGGTTGTTGGCCCTGCGTCTCAGTATCGATGCAGAGAGCGTCCGGTATGTCGCTGCGAACGTGGCTGATTTGCAGCGGATTGTGGATGAGGAGGGCGCTCGATTGGGCCTTTCGGTGTCGGAAAGGCGCATGCTCATTCTTGCAGGGTACAATCTCGGGCAGGCCGGACTGAGACATGCTTTGCAGGTGGCGTCGGAAGGGGATAGATCGGAACTGGATACACTGCTCAGCTACAGATACGCGGTTGCAGAGGTCGGCCCGATCTACGATCGCCTGAGGGGGCTGTTCAAATGAGACAATGCACAACTGTTACTTGGAAGACTCTCTTGGTAGTGGTCGCTGCTTCGATACTCCTTGGCTGTTGGCCGCGCATATCGAAAGAGCGCTTTCCCGATCAGTTGGTCCCCAATTCGCTATTGGAAGCATACCCTTTTGCCCAAGGGAAGGCAGCGGAATGGAGTCGAAAGGCCTTGCTTGAGGGGGCAAGTGCTCGGTACAAGCGAGAGGGAAGTGCGTGGACGGCCAACAGGTTGAGCTATGTGTTTGTGGATATCGAGCTCGGACAGTACACGATGCTGGTCATTGAGCCAGACTCTCGCGTCATTCAGATCCACCCGCCGCGCTCTATAGAAGGTAGCATGGTAAGCATGTTACCGTTCTTGCTTGAGGATAATCCTCTTGACGAACGAGAAGCCTTGCGCATAGCAGACGGTGTGCTAGGGAATGAGGTGATGCTAAACTGCAGGAATCCCGAGGTGGTACTGAAGGGTACTGGCTTTGGCGACAATCAGTACTGGGAAGTAACCTATGCTGCATACCAGACGCTCTGGACGGTGGTGGGGGAACTCTCTGTGGATGCCACAACCGGTGAGGTGGTCGCGGTTCGCGATTTCACCCATGACTGCCAACAGTGACCCTGCAAGGCGGGATTGCATCGATGCACAGGGTCATTCGCGCTGGCGGGCGAACGGTACTTCGACTGGGCGTCCTAGTTTGCACATTGGGCGCCAGCACTGCTCTTGTGGGCCTTGGCATGTTTTCGTACTTGTCCTATCACCAGCCCGCAATCAACCAGCAGGGCTCGCAAGGTCAGAACGCCTTGTGGGCCAGCCATCGGTGGGTCGGGGAAGACCACACTTTGAGCGAGTACGCGCAGTTAGCCGACGAACTGCGGCAAAATGGCATCACAGAGGTGTTCTTTCACGTCGGGCCTCTGACGGCGGAAGGCACCATCGACCAGGAGAGGTTCCCCAACGCGGCACTTCTGATCGAAAAACTGAGGGCGCTCTATCCCGAGGTCCGTGCGCAGGCTTGGATTGGCCAGGTCGAAGTGGCAGGCGGTGGTCCACTCGACCTTTCCGACCAGCAGGTGCGAGACGGGGTCGTCGCAACTGCGACGGGTTTCTTGGACATGGGATTCGACGGAGTACACTACAACATCGAGCCAGTATCGTCCGGAGATCGGGATTTCATCGACCTGCTGCGGAGAACGAGGAGTGTTGCCCAAGCCAGAGGGAAGGTAGTGTCGGTCGCTGCGGACGAACTCGAACCTTTGCCGGGAGCCGAGCGCCTCGTTCGGCTCTTCGCCAAACAGGCTGGTTTCTGGAATAGGCAATACTACCTTGAGGTGGCCGACAGCGTCGACGAGATAGCGGTCATGATGTACGATACGGCTCTCCCCGCGGACTGGTTGTATGGGACCCTGGTGGCATGGGAAACGAGGAACATCGTCGAGTTGGTCGGCGACAGGGTGATCATCTTCATGGGGGTGCCCTCGTACGAGGACCAACGCTGGAGCTTCAATCCTAGGGCGGAAAACGTGGAATCGGGGCTCCGGGGAATCCAGAAAGGTCTTGAGGGCTTCGAGGGCGACGAGCTGCGCAACTTCGGCGTCGCCATATATGCAGAGTGGACCACGGACGGGCAGGAATGGGCGCTCTATAGGCGAGAATGGCTCGGAGGGAACTGATAAGCTTCAGCTGGTAAGGTATCAGCGGCGCCGCTCATCGCCACCGACGCCCGGGGAGACACGAGCCTCGCTGCTTGGGCGTCGGCAGCCTGCGTGGCTAAACCCTACGACCATGCCAACCGGCTGACCCAGGTCACGGAAGGGTCGCTTACCACCCAGTTCGCCTACAACGGCGACGGGGTGCGAACGGGCAAGACCGTCGCTGGAGATACCACGGAGTACGTCCTGGACCTGGCGGCCGCCCTGCCCGTGGTGATCAGCGACACCGAGGCGGTGTACCTCTACGGGCTGGACATCATCGCGCAGCAGCAGGCCGAGAGGCTGTACTACGTGCACGACGGGTTGGGGAGCGTGCGGCAATTGCTCGACAGCACCGGTGAGATCCAGACCAACTACGCCTACGATCCCTTCGGGGTGCCCGTGGTGGGCGGCGACGTGCACAACCCGTACCAGTTCACGGGCGAGGCCTGGGACGGGGAGGTGAGGTTGCTGTACCTGCGGGCCAGGTACTACCAGCCGGAGGTGGGGAGGTTCATCACGAAGGATCCTTGGGAGGGTGACCCATGGCGGCCAGGCACCCTCAACCAGTATGCGTATGTTCGCAATAACCCGACCAACCTAGCAGATCCAATCGGTCTCTGGGGATGTCCCGAGGGTGGCTGCCAGCCTCAGCCCTTGGCAAACCGAGAGTTGAGAAGGTGGGCGGAAGTGCTGGTGTCTCACTTCGACATCATCGTTGGGGAGGAATGGATTACCCGTATCGGTTGGCAGGACCAGCCTGTCAGCCTCTACATCCTTTGGTCGAACTGGCGCGAGGAGCAACTGAAGCTGGTCTATCAAGCAGCGACCGATTTTGCGGTGCATATGCAGGCGTACACGGCGGATTTCCGCTCCAAGGTGGGGCCGGTGGCTCTCTACAAGAGGGAGGGTCCGTTGGAGATTCCGTTCATGGGGGAAGTGGGAGGCTTCACCAATCTGCGTAGTGTTACTCTGCCTGGCACCGAGGACGATTGGAGCAAGGACGGCGGTGCCTGGATGAAGGGGACCATCGTGCACGAGATGGCACATATGTGGGACCTGCACAGTGGATGGGGCAGCATTTCGAGAGAAATGGCCAGCGGGTTCTGGACTGCCAAACTGGCCGAGTGCCAGTTCCCCCCGTATGCAGTGGAGGCCTGGGAGCCCGTAGTCAGAGATTGGCGGGAGGGCCACGAGAGACAGTGGCTCAATCCGCTGGAGGATTGGGCAGACTCAGTGTTCGCATACGTCTACCCTTGGTACGCGCATCAGCAGCACGCCGAGATATCCGAGAGCAGGTGGTACTTCGTGGGCGCGAAAATGAATCCTGGCAACCCCGACCGTTACGAGTATCCCCCACACTGGCGGTCCATCGAGTTCAACGACGCGCTCCTCCGCAAGATCGACCCGCCATGACGATCCGCGGAGGACCGCAGCAAACTGGGGTCTGACAGGCCACGCTGGTAGCGAAGAGATGCACGCGAGGTGCGCCCATCCTGCCCAGCGATGTGGGATAGACCAGAGACAGCGTCCTCACTACCAGCCGTGCTGGGCGCGCATCACAGGCATGGCCGCTGTGAGGGGCCACGAACGGTGACACGGGAGGTGATGAGTTCGTGCGAGTGATTGGAGCAAGGCGAACAACGCTTCTCTTTTTGGGGTTATGGATGATGACCTTGTGCGGCGGCTGTGGCGAGCCCCCACCCCTCGACATGAGTTTGCTCACCGGCGAACCATGCGAGCCGCCTTGCTGGCAAGGTCTGACCCCTGGCGAGTCCACGGAGGAGGATGTCGCTGAGTTCATGAGAGCGACGAGATTCGTGGACACATGCTCGGTGTTCAGAAGCAGCTACACCCGGTTGACTCGGGGGGGCAGTGAGGAGGTGTCCGGAGTCGTCATAACGTGGCGCAGTAGTGGCGGCCTGGCTACGTGCAACAGTTTCTCCATAGAGGAAGGTGTACTCAAGTACATCACGATCTGCCCCTACCCCGGTGTCACTCTAGGGCGCCTGATCGACAGGTATGGTCCTCCAGAGAAGTACGAGGTGATTGTCCCCATTGGGGGACCGCTGTATTACGACGTCACCCTATTCTACCCCACGCATGGGTTCACGGTGGACCTCGTGCTGCCGTACGACGATGGGGCGCTACAACCAGAGAGCGAGGTGGCCGAAGTCTGGTACTTCCGAGCAGCGCCCTTGGAGCGGTTCCTGGAGCTGCGTTATGAGGCGGGTTCCGGGGGTCCTACTCCAGGCAAGCTGCTGGAGTTACTCCACGACTGGGAGGGCTATGGGGCGATCGAGCTAGACTAGTTGTGCGGGCGAGCGGCAGCCGAACTCGCCCAGGGTCCTTAGCGACCCAATCCGCCTACAACGGTGACGGGGTACGGATGAGCAAGACGGTCGGCGGAGACACCACGCAGTACGTGCTGGACCTGGCGGCGACACTTCCTATGGTGATCAGTGACACCGAGGCGGTGTACCTGTACGGGCTGGACATCCTGGCGCGGCAGCAGTTGGAGCGTGATTCCAACCCCTGAATGTGGGGCCAAAGAGACGCAGTCACCCCCTCCTCCAATCCGCCCCCATCAAGGAGGAGGAGGCCCTTGCTGGCTCGTAGTGTGCGCTTCAGCGTACGGGAAGGCCTGAAGTGCCATTACGCATTACCTCCGCATCCGGGGCGAGAGGGCCGTATCCATGGCATACCATGACTTTTGGTTGCTGTCCCGTGCTTGCCAAGATAGGTTGACAGATCGCGGTAACTGGGGTATACTCACTGAGAGAATAGAGGAAAAAGACCTGTGAATGTTGCACAAAGTGCACACATGTGGCCGTGCAACTGCGGATCGGCGCGCCTTTGGAGCAGTCGTCTCATCTCTGGCGTCGTGCACCGAAGGTGAAGGGACGCTGCGCGCAAGCAAGAGGGTTTGACCAACCATGGGATTAGAGCGGTCCCTGGCGGTACTCGTCAGCCTGGGGCTCCTGATCCTCGGGCTCTGCGTCGGCTGCGGCGAACCCCCGCCGCTGGACATGAGCTTGCTCACTGGCGGGCCTTGCGGGCCCCCTTGTTGGCAAGGGCTCACTCCAGGCGTGTCCACAGAGGAGGAGGTGAATGACTTCTTGCGGAGCAGTGAGTTAGTGGACCAGTCTTCGATATTCCGCGGCGACATGACTCGAGGCCGCGGCGAGGTCGTGGGTACGACGATACAGTGGTGGAGCACTGCTAACATGTCCAACGTGCCTCGACAGTTCGGCAACCGTTCTGTCATTAAGGACGGGATGCTCCAATACATGACCATATGGGTTGATTCTGAAGTCACCCTACAGGATTTGCTGGAGACGTACGGGGCCCCCGCCAAGTTCACTGCCTGGTTGGAGGGTGTTGAATCGCCGTACGTTAGGGTGACCCTATTCTACCCACGTCATGGGTTCGAGGCTACGCTCATAATCCGGCAGGGCGAGGTAGAGCTGACACCGGATGGCGAAATCGTCAGCGTCTGGTACTTTCGATCGGCTTCGCAGATAGAGGACTATCTTCGGCTCTGTCGTGATATAGGTTACCCGTGTGCGGTTGAGGACACACTGCAGGATTGGCACGGATACGGACCGCTCGACCTCGTACCCTGACCTCAACGGGGTGATTGGTCGAACTGTTCCTCTGCAGACGTCCCTGACAGGGATATCGAGCAGCTGAAGCCGGTCGGCGTTTGAACCGCCTCCATGATGGGAAGCAATCGCCACAGGCGCAGTCATTCCCCTGCCCACGGTCATCAGCGACACCGAGGCGGTGTACCTCTACGGGCTGGACATCATCGCGCAGCAGCAGAGCACCAGGTACTACTTACCTGCACGACGGATTGGGCAGCGTGCGGCAGCTTGTGGATACCACCGGCCAGATAGAGACCAACTACGCCTACGATCCCTTCGGCGTGCCTCTGGCGGGCGGCGATGTGTACAATCCCTACCAGTACACGGGCGAGGCCTGGGACGCGGAGGTGGGGTTGCTGTACCTTCGGGCCAGGTACTACCAGCCGGAGGTGGGGAGGTTCATCACGAAGGATCCGTGGGAGGGGGATCCATGGACGCCTCCCACTCTTAACCTCTATTCTTATGCGCGGAGCAACCCAGCCAGCCTTGTGGATCGAAGTGGCTACCAAGGGTGCATGGACATCCACTGCGAGGCGCCGATCGTCGATGTCGCCCTCAAGGCCAGGGCCGACCAACTCGAAAGGGACTACGGGATCCTCGTCGGCAGCAGGCAACTGCACCGGGGCGTCGGCGGCGAGCCAGACCTGGGCTATACCTTATGGTCAGATTGGAGGGCGCTGGAGCTAGATACACTGCGCTGGGCAGCACGAGACTTCGCGGCGGAGATGCAGGGCGGAAGCGCGGCCTTCAAGACACGCGTAGGCCCGGTGTGTGTCTACAAGAGACAGAGTGCGCTTGTGGTATTCGGGGAGCACTACCGCGGGTTTACTAGTCCGTTCAGCATAGGCTTCTCTGGATTCTGGTGGGATGATGTAGCGGGCCAGAAATGGACAGTAGTGCATGAATTGGCCCATTGGTGGGACTTTGGCATTGGGAAGAATGCAGGTCTGCTGTCTGGTGGAATGCTTAGCAGGGGAATGTGGACGCGAGAGATAGTCGAATGCAGGTTACCGCGAGCGGAGGGCGAAAAGGGCGATCTTCAGGTGAGGAGATGGAAGAAGGGCAGAAAGACGGACGGGTTGAACCCCCGTGAGGACTGGGCCGAGTCGGTTGCGGCATATGTGTATGACGACCATGCGCATAGAGTGAGAAAAGAGATATCACCTGGCAGATGGCGGTATGTTGCAGAACAGATGAACCCTCTGAGCCCCAAGCCCTATCCCTGGTGGGACTGGATGTTCGAGGAGTAGAGGAGTAGCAGATGGAGCGAAGACAAAGCCCGCCGCGGGCTGCACACCTCCTCTCGGTCACCATACTGATGGCGTGCCTTGCGGCCTGCCGCGCCGGCGAAGCGACCGCTATCGACAAGAGCCTCCTCACTGGACAGCCGTGCGGACCTCCTTGCTGGCAAGGTCTGGTTCCCGGCGTGTCCACGGAGGGTCAGATCGAGGATTTCGTGTCAGAAAGTGACTACGTGGATGATCACTATCGCGACATGCACGGCGGCGAGACCATTATCTGGTGGCAAGCCGCACCCGGAGGGCGAGACCAGGGTACAACAAATGCCTTCGGCATCCGAGAGGGGGTGTTGTCTAGCATGGTCGTATCCTTGGACTACGAACTCACGCTCGATCAACTCCTGGCTAGGTATGGTCCCCCTGAGAAGCTGTGGGTCCAGTGGAGTGCCGGGGGTAGCGCGGTTGCCCTCGTCAACCTCTACTACCCCAGTCAAGGCTTCATACCTCAGGTGGAACTTGAGCCCTCCAATGGCTACCATGAACTCACAGCGCAAGACACGGTCAGGCGCGTGTGGTACTTTCCACCCACGACACTGGAGGAGCTTGCGAATCTGGGCCCTTCTATCCCGTTTCCGCCAAGGGAGTATGTGGACACGGACGTCCGGGACTGGGCAGGCTTTGGACGTATACGCGTGAGATAGGGTCTCTGCAAATCCACGCGTCTGATGGGCACAGCCTCCGTTGTTGCAGCACTCGCGGGAGCCTGCGCGGCGAGAGTCGGTGAACAAGAAGGTGGTCTGGACACGCGAACGGATCTACCGAGTCAGACATGCTGCGACCGTCAGCAAGGTCTCCTATGCCCGCGTCTACTTCGTGGTGGCAACCGCAAGACGATGACCACGCCCGAGGGCTAGGTGAGCTACACGTACGACCGCGCCAACCGGTTGACCCAGGTATCGGAAGGGTCGCTCAGCACCCAGTTCGCCTACAACGGCGACGGGGTGCGAACCAGCGAGACCGAGAGCAGTGACACCACGGAGTACGTCCGGGACCTGGCGGCCGCCCTGCCCGTGGTGATCAGCGACACCGAGGCGGTGTACCTCTGTACGGGCTGGACATCGTTGCGCGCAAGCAGGAGGTGTGCACAAATCATGGGACTGGAGCGGTCCCTCGCTGTAAACGTCAGTCTGGGGCTTCTGATCCTGGGGCTGTGCGTCGGCTGCGGCGAGCCCCCGCCCCTTGACATGAGCTTGCTCACCGGCGAGCCATGCCAGCCCCCATGCTGGCAAGGGCTCACGCCCGGCGAATCCACCGAGGAGGATGTCGCTGAGTTCATGAGGGCGACGAGATTCGTGGACACACGGTCGGTGCGCAGAAGCAGCTACACCCGGTTGACGCGAGGCGGTGAGGAAGTGGCGGGCGTCATCATACATTGGCGCAGTAGTGGTGGCCTCGCTATGTGCAACGATTTCTGCATAGAGGAAGGCCTACTCACAGACCTTACGATCTGCCCCTACCCCGGTGTCACTCTAGGGCACCTGATCGACAGGTATGGTCCTCCAGAGAAGTACGAGGTGATTGTCCCCATTGGGGGACCGCTGTATTACGATGTCACCCTATTCTACGCCACGCATGGGTTCACGGTTGACCTTGTGCTGCCTTACGACGATGGGACGCTACGACCAGAGAGCAGCGTGGCAGAAGTCTGGTACTTCCGAGCAGCGCCATTGGAGCGGTTCCTGCAACTGCGCTATGACGCGGGTTACGGGATGTCTCCAGCTAGGTCGCTGGAGGTCCTGCGAGACTGGCCAGGCTATGGGCCGATAGAGTTGGAGTAGTCTTGCGGACGTGTCTTCGTTGGTCGTCTGGATGGTGATGCACTGAGCGGGGAGGTTTCTCGAGACGAGGAGGCGGCTGGACTGAACCTAAGGAAGCGAATTCGCCTACAACGGCGACAGGGCACGAACCGGCAGGACCGTCGCCGGAGAGACCACGGAGTGCGTCCAGGACCTGGCGGCCACGCTTCCCGTGGTGATCAGCGACACCGAGGCGGTGTACCTCTACGGGCTGGACATCATCGCGCAGCAGCAAGCCGAGAGGCTGTACTACGTGCACGACGGGTTGGGGAGCGTGCGGCAACTGGTGAACACCACAGGTCGGATCGAGACCAACTACGCCTACGATCCCTTCGGGGTACCCCTGGTAGGAGGCGACGTGTACAACCCGTACCAGTACACCGGCGAGGCCTGGGACGGGGAGGTGGAGTTGCTGTACCTGCGGGCCAGGTACTACCAGCCGGAGGTGGGGAGGTTCGTCACGAAGGATCCGTGGGCGGGCAGCCAACGGAGTCCATCTACTTCCAACCGATATGTGTATGTCATGAACGACCCTGTGAATATGATGGACCGAAGTGGACTTGCTCCCCAGCAGGAACTCGACTTGCCAGAGCCGCCTGTCGTTGCCTGGATACGCGCTGAAATGATAAGGAATGCACAGAGCCAAACCACCGTGCGGCTAGCGGCTCTGAACAGGTCAGTGATCTGGGGCTGGGGCTCGCTTGACCAGAGAGTAAAGGCGAAGATCGAGGCATATCGCATCTTCGGACGGATGGTACGCCCAGGGGGACCTTGGGACCCCAAGCCTCGCATCGCTGATGAATTCGGAACCTCGCAGTGGCTGGGAGAGTACCGGTATTACTACGACATCTGGGGCAACATAATGTTTGGGTACCTGGGCAGGGCAGCTGGCTTCACCTCGGCTGAACTTCTAAACGGCGCGGGACTGGTGCAGATCCCCTCGGACGTTGGCTACGCGGTCCAGTATCGTGACCCTTGTCGCCTCCCGAGGCCGCGACCTTGGTGGCACCTGGTGTTCCTTCCCGCCACCTGGGTGTTCGATCATCCTGAGGATCGAGTTGGGACCGCGATAGGTATGCGCCTTTGGAATGCGCACGCTGTCAGTGTCCAGACATCTCACATCATGAATGCGGTTCTGGAAGCTGGTGAGAGAGGTGAGATTTCGAGAACTAGGGACACGCCGTCTTGGTACTAGATCGAGAGGATGCGATAGTAGAATGACGATGAACAAGCACAGAATGCGGCGCGTGATGGCGCTCTGGTGTCTATGTGTACTCATAGGTGGCGGATGCCATATCGAGGATCTCGGCAAGACGCCTACCCCTACGGTGGACATGCACGCGCTGATGATTGATGGGTCCGCCTTTCCTCCTGACTGGTCGGTCTGCATGAATCCGTTGCCGCCACCCGAGCGTGCGCAGGGTGAGCACGGGGAGATTGAGAGCCTGCAAACGCAGTTGTGCCACGAAGGCACGGGGTGCGAGACATTCGGTGCCGAGCAACGGCTTTACCGGTACAGGTCGGAGATTGAGGCCCGTAGAGCCTTTGAGTCGGATTTCTCAACCAGCGAGTTCCTCCATCACAATAGCGTGCTCATCCCCTGGCATGTGCCAGAACAATGGGTGTACCACAGCCGTGTCGGCGATCTGCAGCGGTTCGCCTGCGCCCAAATGGACATGGGGCCGGTGGGTCCGCCAGAATGGAGGTGCAAGGCTGTAGTCCAGTATGATCAGTATGTATCGGCCTTGAACACTAACTTGTCCCCTGAGTGCATGACGCTCGACCAGTTGGGTCGCGTGCTCGTCGGCATAGACGAGCGCATGGCGCTGTATCTGGGAATAGGAACGGACTGAGCGTAGCGAGTGGGGACGCCGCCAACCGTGGTCGGCGGTGGAAGGGCCCGACAGGCAAGCTCGTCGTTCTCGGTGCGGCGCGTCCCTAATTGGAGGGACACAACTGGGACGCCAACGGCAACCTCACCAGCGATGGTGTGCGCAGCTACACGTACGACGACGCCAACCGGCTGACCCAGGTCACGGAAGGGTCGTTGACGACCCAGTTCGTCTACAACGGCGATGGGGTGAGAACGGGCAAGACCGTCGCCCGAGACACCACGGAGTACGTCCTGGACCTGGCGGCGACGCTTCCCGTGGTGATGAGCGACACCGAGGCGGTGTACCTGTACGGGCTGGACATCATCGCGCAGCAGCAGTCCGAAAGGCTCTACTACGCCCACGACGGGCTGGGCAGCGTGCGGCAGCTAGTGGATACCACCGGCCAGATAGAGACCAACTACGCCTACGATCCTTTCGGGGTTCCCCTGGTGGGCGGCGAGGGGTATAACCCGTACCAGTTCACGGGCGAGGCCTGGGACGCGGAGGTGGAGCTGTTGTACCTGCGGGCCAGGTACTACCAGCCGGGTACGGGGAGGTTCGTCAGCAAGGATCCGTGGCGCGGGGATATTTGGGAACCGGGCACCCTTAACCGCTACGCATACGCGCGGAACAGCCCGGTGAACTCCACGGACCCAAGCGGCCTGCAGGATGCCGAGTACGACCCTTCGGAATCGCATCGGCAGGCGACCAACCTGGTCCACGACTGGCTCTGGGAGGAGGGAGAGGTAAGACAGGAATTCGGTCCGAATGAGCCGTTGACGCAGGATGTGAGGTACAGCGGCGGGGTCCAGGAATTCAAACGACTTTGGGCGGAGGAAGGAGACCATGAGGTCCCGTGGTGGTGGACAGAGCACAGGATAGAGGGCAGGGGGGGGCTGCTGCCGGTCAGGGTGATTCGCGGTCTAGGCGCTTACCATAGAGCCAACGTTGCCCTCTCTGTCTGCAGCGTCGGTCTGGGGTCAACTACGGCGGAGGGGCAAATCGATCCTGTCGATGGCACCCTTGGATCCCTCGACGAGATCTCGGTACACCTGGAAGGATCGCATCGGCTGAGGTTTGAGGTTTTCAACTCGACGGGATGGGCCTCGGCGACCAGGTTCCCGGGTACGGATTGGCATCCTCTCAACGATGTCGCGCGCGGCGATTCCTGGGGCTGGGGTGGCACCATCTACCAACTGTTCTACTGGTTCGAGCCCGCGGAAGACTATCCCGATCTGAGGATGCGGCCGAACTCTGGGCTCCTGAACCGGTTGTGGGATGATCGGTGGTAGGCAGTGCGTGCACCCACGTCGGTGATGCGACGGATACCCATCTCGGTGCGGACACGTCAAGGGTTGTCGCAGCGCGCCAAGGCCCCAACATCGGGGCGAGGTCCCGCACATCCGGCGGGCACGCCGCAACGGGACAAGTATCAAGGGGGGTGTGACCAATGTTCCTCGCGGGACGTCTGTTCTGGCCCTGTTCCTTGCCATTCTGGGTTCTCCTGTTCGTGCTGGCGGTTTTGGGCGTGCGAGACATTCTCTTCGCGATAGATCTCCGGAGCTGGACGAGGGCAACAAGAGGGGTTGCGCTGTTGGTTGCTCCGCTCACCGTGTCAATTGTGTGCCTCCTTAGTTGGGCCTTAGCGGTGCTTCAGCTGCTTCAAGACTTGTCGGTATCGCCGTGAGAGACGCATGCACACGCTTGGCGTGCCCACACGCGATACGGATCGCCACCGAGGCAGGCGGCGCATTCTGGACCTGGCGGCCGCCCTGCCAGTGGTGATCAGCGACACCGAGGCGGTGTACCTCTACGGGCTGGACATCGTCGCGCAGCAGCAGTCGGAGCGTGATTCCAGTCCCTGAATGTGGGGCCAAAGAGACGCAGTCACCCCCTCGACCAGTCCTCCCCCATGGAGCGGCAGGCGGCCCTCAGAGGCTGGTAGTGTGCGCTTCAGCGCATGGGAAGGGCTGAGGTCCCATTGCGCATTAGCTCTGCATCCCGGGCGAGAGGGCCGTATGCAGCGCATACCGTGACTCTTGGTTGGTATCCCGAGCCTGCCAAGAGAGGTTGACAGGGCGCAGCAACTGGGGTACATTGAGTGAGAGCAAAGAGGAAAAAGGCTCGGCGGTGTTGCATAAAGTGGACATATATGGCCAGGCAACTGTGGAGCGGTGCACCTTGAGGGCGGTCGCCTCATCTCTGGCGACCTGGACCGAAGGTGAAGGGACGGTGCGCGCAAGCAAGAGGGGTTCGCAGATCATGGGACTGGAGCGGTCCCTGGCGGTACTCGTCAGTCTGGTGCTTCTGATCCTGGGGCTGTGCGTCGGCTGCGGCGAGCCCCCGCCGGTCGACATGAGCTTGCTGACCGGCGACCCCTGCGAGCCCCCCTGTTGGCAGGGCCTCACGCCTGGCGAGTGCACCGAGGATGATGTCAGCGAGTTCTTGCAGACGAGCAAGATGGTCAACCGTGGCAGCGTCTTCCGCGGCGATAGAACCACAGCGACCGCTGGCGTCGTCGGGGTGAGCATCCAGTGGCGCAGCACTTCCGCGCGCGGTAGGGCGCACAACAGCTTCGCCGTAGACGCTGGAGTACTCAACCACATCACCATCTATCCTGACTACGACCTGACTCTAGAGCGCCTGATAGGAAGGTATGGTCCTCCAGAGAAGTATATTTCGTACCTCAGTGGATTTGAAAGGCAGTGGGTCGATGTCACCCTGTATTACCCCACACATGGCTTCACGGTCTACCTCCTGCTGCGTCCCGATGACGCGACCCTGAAACCAGAGAGTAAGGTGGCAAGCATCTGGTACTTCCGAGCAGCACCATTGGAGCGGTTCCTGCAACTGGGCTGGGAGGCTGGTTACTTCAGCAGCGTTCCTGCCAGGGCGCAGGAATTCGGGCATGACTGGCAAGGCTACGCACGGGTACCGCTACACTACTAGTCAATGGGGCAAGCGGTGACCAACTCGCTACGGCGATCGCCACGACGCATCTCGGCTGCGGCAACGACTGGGTCAGGACCAGTTAGGACGTCGCTGGTGACACCACTCTGTACGTCCTGGACCTGGCGGCGACGCTTGCCGTGGTGATCAGCGACACCGAGGCGGTGTACCTCTACGGGCTGGACATCATTGTGCCCAAGCGGGAGGGATGCACAAACCATGGGACTGGAGCGCTTCCTCGCTGTTCTCGTCAATTCGGGGGTCCTGATCCTGGGGCTGTGCGTCGGCTGCGGCGAACCACCGCCGCTCGACACGAGCCTGCTGACTGGGGAACCTTGCGAGCCGCCA
>Ga0307376_10002391_pt1 | contig 18516 bp, 20 predicted proteins | sample TR2MG_FD_202536 | JGI IMG/M metagenome (GOLD analysis project Ga0307376, IMG submission 202536) | Soil microbial communities from Risofladan, Vaasa, Finland - TR-2 | ecosystem: Environmental > Terrestrial > Soil > Coastal area > Acid sulfate soil | place: Finland: Risofladan, Vaasa | collected...
AAATCTACAGTGCTACCCTAGTGGGGTTATAAGTTAGTATTTAACTTGTAGAGACAAAGAAGGTGACATGATTGCCAAAGCCTGAAACAACTGGACTAGGCACAAAAAGAGATTTTGCCATCTACCTCGGGATAGTTGTTGCTGCTAGTATTAGCCTATTCTTCCTGCTCAGGGATGCCAGACAGACACTGGCCTTCACTATCTTCTTAGCTACTGTTCTCGGCACCCTCATGTTCTGGAAATTCAGAGTGGCCATTGCCTTTCTGGGCTTAGTTCTGCTCCTTATTACCCGGACGGTGGACCTGACGACAGCCATCAAGTTTATGAATCTGCATATCATCCTGTTCCTGGTTGGCATGATGGTGATTGTCGGGCTTCTGCGACGATGCGGGTTCTTCCGTTGGCTATTGGTTAAGGTGCTTAGGCTTTCCAGGTTTGAGCCCCACTGGCTACTGATAGTGATTCTGCTTCTGTCAGCCGTTATGGCTGCACTGGTGGATGAAGTAACCTCAATACTTCTTACCGCAGCGCTGGTGCTGGAACTCTGCGACCATTTCGGGGTCAACCCAGTGAAATATGTTATTGCCGTAGTATTAGCTACCAATATTGGCAGCTCCTGGACTGTTCTGGGTAACCCGATAGGCATTCTGATTGCGTTCGAATCCGGGCTGGCTTTTGAGGATTTCATACGCTTTGCCCTGCCAGTGGGATTAATCTCGCTATTTGTGCTTATTATTACCGCTTTGGTATGGTTCAGGAAGGATTTTCCCGAACTGAGGGATAAGTACAGGACAGAGCTGGCGCGTGGTGGAATACGTGACCAGGCGGCTGATGCCGGGGTGCGCTTCCTGGCTGAGTGGGATGAGATTAAGAATAGGAAGCTTTTTACCGGCAGTGTAGTTATATTTATTGCAGTTGTCATCTCCCTCGTTATCGGCCACAGGTTGGAACTCTGGTTAGGGCTTGAGCCAAATACATTGCTTTTTGCTATCCCTATCCTTGGGGCGGCGGTAGTAATGCTATGGCATCGGAGTGAAGCTCGGGAATATATACAAAGGGATGTTGACTGGTGGACACTGGTATTTTTCATGTTTTTATTTGCTCAGGCTGGCTGCCTCCAGTATGTCGGCCTGACTGACCGAATTGCCGAGGTCATGCTCAACACAAATGGGGGTGGTGTTAGTAATCACCTACCGGTAATAATTATGCTTTGGGTTTCTGGGTTTCTGTCGGGGATAGCTGATAATGTGGTCGTGGTATCCGGGTTAGTGCCGGTAGCCCATACCCTTTCTGCAGGACTGAGCACCTCAGCACCGTGGTGGGCACTCCTCTTTGGCGGCTGTTATGGTGGCAATATAACCATGATTGGCTCCACGGCCAATATCGTGGCTCTGGGTATGCTGGAAAGGAAAACAGGGCACTTAATAAAACTCGGTTACTGGCTCAAGGTTGGCTTGCTGGCTTCGTTGATACCAATGGCAATCGGCATGGGGGCAATAATGCTTTTCGGCTAAATCACATTGCCGGGGTAAGAGGTGCACGGTAAATGGGTCAAGTGCTTGTTTGCCGGAAGACACTGTAACATTTTGGTCGGTCGGGGTTGAAAATAAAAGGAAGGCCTCGCAGAATGCCGGGATGGCTTCAAGTAACCTAATCTTTGGATTAAGGAGGTCTCTCAACCGAAAGCATAGATGAGGACCTGATGAGGCAGAAGGACCAGACTCTGTGCAATGGCTTTGCCACGGAGATGTATCAAGCCTGTACCAAGGGTGAGATTGATAAGGTGGATTGAATATTAATCCAGGCGCAATAAAAGGCACGTGTTAAGGGAGCTAAAGAAGTTGCCCGGCTAGAGGGTTATCTAATGGAAAACTCCTTTGGTTTAAGGGATTATCATTTGGAGGTAGGTGGTGATGGTCTTAGAGGTTTAGAGGCAAGAGAAGATAATGTCGACAAATTAGTAGCTAACAGATGGAGTTGGAGGTTTAACTTGATGGTCATCCGGGATTCTCACCGCCCAATTGTTGACAGTAACGGCGCTATTTTCTCTTTGACGGGGTTATAGCTCTATGGTATAGTATTCAACGAATGGCTAGCGAGAAAGAGAAGGCAGTAGAATTGGCCATTGAGCAAATTGAGAGGCAATATGGCAAAGGTTCTATTATGAAGTTAGGCGAAGCTCCAGCTCGAGTGGCTGGAGACGCCATTCCCACCGGGGCACTGGCTCTTGATCTGGCTTTAGGAATAGGTGGCATACCTAAAGGGCGATTTACCGAGATATTTGGTTCTGAGGCTTCAGGTAAAACTACACTCGCCCAGCATATAATCGCTGAAGCTCAAAAAGCTGGCGGTATCGCTGCATATATTGATGCCGAGCATGCCTTTGACCCTGGCTATGCCGCTAACTGCGGTGTCAACCTGCGCGATTTACTTATCTCCCAACCTGACACCGGCGAGCAAGCTCTGGAAATTACTGAAACCCTGGTGAGAAGTGGTGCTGTAGATGTAATAATCATCGACAGTGTAGCCGCCCTAGCGCCCAGAGCTGAGATAGAAGGCGAGATGGGCGATACCCATGTTGGTCTGCAGGCACGATTGATGTCTCAGGCACTGAGAAAATTGAGCGCTGCTATCAGTAAATCTAAAACAGCGGTTATTTTCATTAACCAGTTGCGAGAAAAGGTGGGCATTGTTTTCGGTAATCCGGAGGTAACTCCTGGAGGAAGAGCACTTAAGTTCTATAGCTCTGTAAGGATAGATTTGAGGCGGGGTGAATCCATCAAGCAGGGCACAGAAATGATAGGCGCCAAAGTAAAGGCCCGAGTGGTTAAGAATAAGGTAGCTCCCCCCTTCCGCAGCGCTGAATTTGATATTATGTTTAATCACGGGATAAGCAAGGAGGGAAATCTGGTTGACCTTGGGGTGACAACAGGTGTGATAAAGAAAGCTGGTGCCTTCTTTACTTACGGTGATACGAAGTTGGGGCAGGGTAGGGAAAATGCCAAGGATTACCTGAGGCAGCACTCTGAACTAGCTTCACAACTGGAAAGCACAATAAGAGCTTCAGCAGCTATTCCCGACGTCTCCCTCAGAGGAAGTTCAGCAACCTCCGCGCAACAAGACTGATATTACTCAGGGAAAAACCAGTTGACAGATAGTAATTCCTTGCAGGACTGCCTTGATGCAGCCTACCGTTATCTCAGTTATCGCCCGCGCAGCGAAGCGGAAATAAGGCAGTGGCTTCACCGGCGCGATTTTGCTAGTGAAGTGGCAGAGGAGGCAATTGCCAAACTCAGAGAGCAAAACTTGAGCGATGATTTTGCCTTCGCCCAATTCTGGAAGGATAACCGCTTATCCTTCAGGCCTAAAAGCAAAAGGTTGATAGAAAAGGAATTAAGAGATAAAAAAGTAGCCGCAGAAATCATTGAACAAATGACTGAGGACATAAATGACGAAGAGATTGCTTATAAGTTAGGCTCTAGCCGGATGCAGGCCCTTGCCCATTTAGATTATCCAGATTTTCTTCGCCGTCTATCAAATTATCTCGGTTACCGCGGCTTTAGCTACCAGGTTATCCGTGACACAGCAGCTCGCTTATGGCGGGAGAAAGAAAATAATAAATGATCAGCCCACTAAAGATAAAAATACTCCCGCTGCGGCAACCGTGCCAATAACACCCGCGGCATTAGGCCCCATGGCATGCATCAAAAGAAAATTCCTGGGGTTGGCTTGTTGTCCCAACCTCTGTACCACTCTGGCTGCCATTGGAACAGCTGAAACGCCCGCAGCCCCAATCATAGGGTTTATCTTCGACTTTAAGAACAGATTCATTAGCTTGGCAAAGAGCACGCCACCCATGGTAGCGAAGGCAAAGGCTATTACACCTAAACCAAAGACCATTAATGGTTGGGGGAGCAGGAATGATGTAGCCGCTACGTAAGCACCCACACAAACACCAAGGAAGACGGTCGCTATGTCTATGAATGCCCCAGACATAGTCACACCTAACCTATCAGTAACACCGCTCACACGAAGAAGATTGCCGAGCATAAAACAACCGATGATAGGTAGTGCCTCGGGGAGGAGCAGCCCCACAACAACCGTGACCATGATGGGAAAGATTACTTGCTCTGTCTTAGAGACTTCCCGCAGCGTTGGTGCCATGTATATTTTCCTTTCCTCTTTGGTAGTCATCGCCCTGATTATCGGAGGTTGGATCAAGGGCACCATAGCCATATAAGTATAAGCAGCTATAGCGGTAGCGCCTAGAAGGCCGGGCGCCAGCTTCGTGGTCAGGTAGACCGTTGTGGGACCATCCGCGCCTCCTATAATTCCTATGCTACAAGCTTCCGGGATATTGAACCCCAGCCCCAAAGCCATAAAGAAAGCAGCATAGACTCCGAACTGAGCTGCAGCTCCCAGGAGAAAGTAAATAGGCCGAGCGATAAGAGGGCCGAAGTCGGTCATCGCTCCTATGCCTATGAACATGAACAGAGGGATTAGCCCCCAACCAAAGCCATATTGAAAGATGTGGGATAGGAATCCTATTGGTCTTCCCCCCTGTTCTATCAGCTCCGGCCAAATAGGTGGTAAGTAATCCATCACTGTTCCATCAGGCATTTGGAACCCCATAACCCCATAACCCAGAGGTATGTTAACCAGAACGATACCAAAGCCTATGGGTACCAGGAGTAGCGGCTCCCATTTCTTAGCTATGCCCAGGTAGATTAAGACGCCGCCGACAACCAGCATTATCAAGTGCCGCCAGGTAAGGAAAGCAAATCCCATTTCTATGCCAAACATGGTTATATCTCCAATTTGCTTGACCAGGATCCTGTAAGAGCGGTGTTTTTCATCTAATTTCTAGCCTTAGCTGTTTCCGCTTCAGCTGCCGACTTAGCTTTTTCCTGTCTCTTTTTGATTCTTTGAAATACAAATCCCACTAGCCAGGTTACCACAGCGATAATGATTAATATGAGAAAGACGGCGCCAAAGCCTCTCCCCGCTAGTAAGCCAGCCTCACCCCAATTTATTGTCATTGGTACCACAGTACCTACCTCCTCGGACTAAAAAATATCACTTATTTTAACACAGGAATGAGACAATTATATACTGCATTAACCACTGTGGAAAAGAGCTGAGTTGCAAAATTTACCTCTTCTCTCTAAAATACTTTCCTGCTTAGGCTGGATAGCCAGGCAAACAAAGGGCCATTAGCTCAGTTGGTTAGAGCACGGTCCTGATAAGGCCGGGGTCTGTGGTTCGAGTCCACAATGGCCCACTTTCTATTTCCAGTAATTCAAAACTAGTTTATCATGACTTAATAGCGAGGGGCAGGCAGGTTGAGACTGCTAGGCGGTGGCATTCATTGGTCCAGAGGTTTGAAGCCTGCTGTGGTATTAAGGATTCGTATAATAGAGCCGACGTTATAAAGTTCATAGCCGACCTTCGGCAAGAGGGTATGAAGCAAAACTCTATCAATGCCAGGTTAAAAGCGTTGCGGTTGTTGTGCGAGATTCAACATTGGGGTGGCGGTTTTCCTCGGTTGGCTATGCCAAAGGTTAAGGAGAGTGAAGTAAGTCGTCCCTTTTTTACGCTGGATGAAGCATACTTACACTATCACGCAAGGCAAAGACTTCGGTCTGGTGATGAAATTCTCGAAACTTTAAATTGTTGAGGCGTAATAAAAAGGAGATAAAAATGTCTAAAAAAGTTCTTATTGTGTATGGAACTCGTTATGGGGCTACTGAAGGCACCTCAGAAGAAATTGCGAAAGCCCTTCGAAGCGAAGGATTAGATGTTAGAGTAGTAAACGCCAGAAAAGAAAAAGTCAAAGATATTTCAGGGTATGACCTAGTCATCGTGGGCAGTGGAATGCAAATGGCAAAGTGGACTGGCGCCGCTGAGAATTTTTCGAGAAAGTTCCAGAAAGAGCTGTCGAGTAAGAAAGTGGCTATTTTCGTGTCCTCCGGTGCTCAGGCGTTAATTGAGTACGAAAAGAAGACAGAGGAAATTAAAAAGGCGAGGAAACAATATCTCGAAGATAAAGCTGTAAAGTATAATCTCCATCCCATCTCTATGGTCATATTTGGAGGAGTTTGGGACTTTAATCAAATGTTCTTTTTGTTCAGGAAAACCTTAGCGAGTTTCAAGCCAAAAATAGAAGAGGCCGGATTTAAAGAAATAAAGCCAGGACTTTATGATACCCGCGATTGGGACAGTATCAAGACTTGGGCTAAAGAAATTGCCACAAAGGTTTAAAATACGCACCAAGTTAACTGATGTCACAATTTGAGTTTCTGTTGGGTATATTGAGTTGAACAATCCCGAGGATTGTGCAATCCCTTTGCGAGGATTAGAAAGGCTTCGTCCTTCTTACTTTCCTCCTTCTTCTTTGGTTACGGGCTTTTTTTGCTCCTTCTTGGTTTTTTTCACATTCCTTCTGCCTTTAGTTCCCATTGCTTGTTCTCCTCATTGTATTTCGGAATCGATTATTCTTGCTCTCCGTACTCTCTTATTATGGACAAAAAGGCAAGTTGCCTAAAAAGATGGGGACTATGCTTGACATGCCATTTAGGTAAATCAGTCTAGATAGCCCTTTAGCTTTCGACTGTGGGAGGGATGACGTAACTTGCGCAGGGCCTTGCCTTCAATCTGGCGTATTCTTTCTCGAGTTACACTGAATTCTCTGCCCACCTCTTCCAGAGTTCGAGCATGCCCGTCTTTAAGGCCAAATCTAAACTGCAGCACCCTTTTTTCGCGCTCAGTAAGTTCATCAAGCACTTTATCTATTTGTTCTTTGAGTAGCTGGTGTGAAGTGGCTTCAGTCGGTGCTAAACTGGTGTGGTCTTCAACAAAGTCACCTAGACGGCTATCAGCATCTTCGCCAATAGGCATATCTAGCGACATTGGCTGACGGAAAAACAAAGCCATGCCCCCTTCCACCTTTTCTGGGGATATATTTAGGCGGCTGCCAATTTCCTCGTAACTTGGTTCGCGTCCAAGTTCTTGAGTTAACTGTCGTGTTGTGCGTGATAGCTTGTTCATTGTGTCTACCATGTGTACCGGAATGCGAATGGTACGGGATTGGTCAGCCCTAGATCGAGTGATACCTTGCCTGATCCACCAGGTGGCGTAGGTACTGAACTTGTAGCCTCTTCTATATTGAAACTTAGCTACAGCCCGGATAAGACCGATATTCCCCTCCTGGATAAAGTCAAGGAAGGACATGCCATATGCGATATACTTCTTAGCTATGCTAACCACCAGGCGTAGGTTTGCTTCAGTGAGGTGCCTTTCTGATGCTTTTTCTTCGGTCTGTACCTGTCTAAAGTAAGCTTTGAACTCATTGCTATGAGATTCGATTTGAGATAGTAATCTGTCGTTAGTCAGGATGGTCTTTAGTTTTTGCCATGAAGTTCTATCTCTAGCCAGGAGCTCTAGCAATTGCTCGGGCAGAAGTTGACTGTTTACGGAAAGATTTACTACGGCTTCTGCGGCCGCAGTGGTTCCTTTGTCTATTCCCTCAGAGATTGCCGCTATTAACGCTGGGTCTATAACAACGTCGATGGCGGAGCGAAATTCAGGATTCTTGATCGTCTCTACCATATTGCTGGAGGAATCGATACCAATACGCTCTTCAATAATCTGAACAACGGGATATGCTCTGGATAACTGAGAAATTACGTGAACAACTATGTCAACGGGTGAAGGGAATGTCTTGTATTTACTGAAGTGGTTATCCTTGAGCCTTTCTACGTATCTGCCCAGCTCTATCTTCCGGGATAGTACCTTCTCTTCGTGAGCTGTGAGCAGCGGCACCCTGCCGACTTCCTGAAGATACATACGAATTGAGTCGTCAATTACCTCATAGTCCCCTGGTGGTGGAGGCTTGCTCTCTTCAGCTTCCTCGGGAAGGAATTCTTCGCTTTCTTCTTTCTCTTCAACTCCCTCGACTATGGCGCTGACATCTGCAACTCCGGATTCATCGCTGAGTAAGCCTTCAGCCAATAGCTCATCACTATCCAGGTTGATGCCTTCTTCTTTCATCGAATCCATGGTTTTTTTCCTTCTTTAACTAAGACCACGTGAAGTTGTTGCCCCGAATTTATGGTTGTGTTAGTTTGTTTGGGGAAAATTCAACCCTTGGCTTGCTTGCCTTGACCAGAACCCATCCCAGTCGCTCTTATTGTAGCACAACGTCCGTAGTTTGACAAAGAGCCGATTGTTCACTCCCTCGGTAGACCAGCTCTGCCCGTGTCTCTTGAATCTCTCACCCGTTCTGGTCGGAGAGGAGGTATCTCTTGGCAACGAAAAGTTATGTCGCAACTATTCTCCACCAGACGCTAGTGGCTTTGGCTTCAAGGAGATTGCACAAATGTCAGAATTGTGCAATCTCCTTCCGGGGTTTGGTTCCTTTCTCACCTGGTATTCTGGGACATAATACCTAATCTATAGTAGGTGTAATTGGTATGGTGTCCTTGGAATTCACTGATTACCAACAACGCTAATGGCAAGGCCAACGGGAGGTGATTCATGCGGAACTGTAAGTTTTGCGGTGACCCACTTCCGCCGTATCGCATGCGGCCCTATCAAGACTGTCCACGGTGTGAAGGCAAAATACTCCAGATTGCGAGTGGTTTACACAGGCCGGCTGTATACAATGGCTTTTTAGATCTTAGACCTAAACAAGAGGAATCTGGCCGTTGGGAGCATATTATAAAGCAAGTGCTTGAACGTAACGGATATGAGCGTCATCTCTACACTCACCCTCGGGGCTAGCCTTGCGACTTTGCTCAAAAATGGGCAGCTGAAGTAGGCGGAAAGAGAACGCATTTCCATAGGCCGAGTTGAATCTTGACAGATGTCCTAGACTCCCATCTTCTAGGTTATGAACCCTCTCCTGATAGAGCCTACGCTGGGCTTAACCTTCCTTTTGCCCACCTTCACTACGAAATTGGCCTGGGCAATCTTAGCTCTTTGCCTTTCAGCGTCTTCTGAGCCAGATTACCAAAGGCGGGATTGCGGCGAAACCGAGGGAAATCTTCCAGCCCAAGTCTAGAGGCTTCTACGCTTGGAGATAACGCAGTCCGGCTCTGTCAGGTTATTATGGGGGACTGATGTTCCTGGAACGGATGCGTTCTCAGGACTAGCGAGAAAAGGAAGGGATACTTCGATTTCAAGTGCTGAACGTAGTCTAACCATTCACTGGCCAGGTGGTCATACAGCCTTCGGATATCACCAGCAATATGCTCCAGGTCCTTATCAGGAAGATCAATAAGCGATGGCCTCACCGCAAGCTCTTCATCCAGGTGGGTAACTGCCCAGAGCAGGTCGGTGAACCGGTCATGCTCCAGCAAGCTGGGATTCTCGAGCAGCGTCAGCAAAAACTCCCGCTTCTGCTCCAGGAAGGCTTTAAGCCCGCCGAGGTCTATATTTCGGCAGTCAATCTCAACTTCGAGGTGGTGCGCAAAGTCGACAGCTTTTTGGAAATCTTTCTTTGTCCAGCTTTCGGTAATGTTCAGGTGACTGGAAATCTCCAGGCGGTTATCAAAATGTTTTAGGAAGTCTCGAAGGAGGCGGTTGCCCAGTTCGCTGAAAAAAGCTCCCACCACCATATTGAGTTTCTCCAGTTTAGCTTGCCTCTCTCGGCGGGCCAGGAGACGCTCGATGATGATCACCACTAATAGAACCTCGAGGGGCAAAAAGGCAAGGTCACCGACCATATAGATAAATATATGGTGAATATCACGAAAAATAAGGTAGTGAATGAAATATGCAATTGCGGAAAGCGCCACAAATGCAATAGCTAAGTAGATAACAAATGAGAAACGCCTTCGCATGTTAATTACCAGCACTTCGAGTAATAAATGTGTACAACATAGTTTAGTTTTACTTGAATATTATAGTGACATAGTCGCCATCGGGCAATAGGACGGGTTTTAGAATGTCTAAAGACAATTGCGACATCCCTGCAGTATACGGTGTGTTGGGTGTACGATTGAACAGAAAGCCAGAATGTTGCCTACCGACAGCAAGGCTGAAGTTTATGAGCGGGACTATTTCTTGATAGCTTAACTCCATATTTGCTAGTATGCCTTTGAAACTTGGTGAGACAACCAATAGCTTAATTGTGGGGTGAATTCCTAAATTGATAGAAGTATTCATCGTGATAAAGGATGGTAACGACGAGTACTATCTCCTAAAGGTGGTGAGACACGGATTCGATGTTTACTGCATCCCACCTCATTTGGGAGTGCACTACTCTTTACATGGGAGTGGCGAGTCCCATTTTCGGCACGAGGGAAAGTCTATGAAATCTGGAGATGGATCACCGGTGGCTTTGGTTATGGGAGAAGCAGGAACGCCTAGTGGTAAAGGTATCATACGTGCGCCCCTCAGTGACTTGGGTCGTGCTTCTGGTATTTGCAGTGCAGTTTTTTCGATTGATTCACTAAGCCAGGATTTCCAGACGTTCGATCGGAGTGGAGGAGAATGTTTTGTGATTGATGGAGGACTATTGCCAAAAGGTACTAGAGGAGTTGAGGTTGGGGTTTGGGCAGTCCCCGCCAGAAACGAGGCTAGTTTTGAATTCAATAACCCAAACGTTCCTCCAAATTTGTTGTATAAAGTAGCCTGTTGCGAACCCCAGATTTGGGTCTATGCGCAGCCTTTCTAGTATGGGCGACTGATTGCACTTTTCATCGTTTTATGACTTGATAATCAACCAAACTGTTTTCAAAATTTACTCCCTAGTTCCACTTTGGTCCAGAGCATGTTCCACCTTAGTCCACTTCAGTTTCCACTATTTAGTATTTCACCGTAGCCTATTCGGCTCATGAAGCTCACATGCCTCATGGATTAACGTTGCCGCAGAAGTAAAGCTTCTGGGATGAATCTGCTATATACTCCGCGATGGCAGAACCTACCAGGAAATGGAGAAGGTAGCGAACCTGTTGGGTCGAGGTGAGCTTTGTAAAAGCTCTAACAATGAATAACAGGTCTACTCACTTGTCAATGATGTGGGCAGACTCTGCACCTCCCCGCTTGACAAAACTAAAGACGGAGGCCTTCTCCGGAGCAACTAGCAGAGGCTCTATCTTTCTTGCTGTCTCGAGACGTTCCACCATAGTCTTCCATTTATTCCACATGTCAACGTCAGTCCATGTGCTGATGACCAGCCACAATGAGGAGTCATCCACCGACCTGAGCGTCTCGCCAGAAATATAGCCACGCTGCCTCGTGGCCATGCTCCTGAGCTCCACCAGCAAGTTTTCTAGCTGTGTTTCCTTACCGGGCAGACAATGCCTTTCGACTATAATTCTTATCATTTTTACACCCCCTTTTTTCTGTAAGAGTTTAGTTTTTCCAAAATTATAGTTTATATTATATCACCCCGACTATCAGGCGTATCTCCCACCACTAGTGGCTCCCCAGTTTCTGCCACCCCCCCATTAAAGCTTTCACCTAGCCTCACCCTATCTACACTCTGGGCAAATTCCCAGGGGACACCTTCGTAGGCCATGAGTACCAACTCATTCGTCTCTTCCTCGAGGCTAAATATGAGGGCGACTTCCACCTCCATTACCTTCATGACCACATCGATAGCAAAGCGTAGGGACTGCTTCATTGTTGGAGACTGTACAAGCGAGCTGGATAAGCTGCTCAAAGCGGTTAGCTCATTCTCATATTTCATTGTGTTCCGAATTTGGGTACGGAGTTTCTCTTGAGCTGTGACCATTGCTTCTACGGCTTGCTCCCGTTGCTCTGTGACCTCCACTTGCTTGGCTTGCATTCTGAACCAGAAATTTGCCAAGAGACCTACCAAGATTACGATCGCGATTTCAAACAAAGCATCAGTAGGGCTTGGGGAAATGAAAAGAGCTCGAGGTAGCATAAGAGGCAGGGCAACAGAGGTCGTGGCTAATCCGATTGCTGCGCCGAAGATATAGCCAGCATAGATTATGGGCACAAGGTAAAACACGCGATCTACTGCATGGCGGGTCAAGCCAAAGAGCGAATCGAGGGGTAATGCAGTGTAGAAACCTACGTTGGTCAGGATAGTGATGGATAGTACAAAGCACCAGGAGGCCTAAGATAACCCCAAAATGGTAGTTGCGTATAACCACCTTCACGCGTTTAGATGATCTGGGTAGCCTCCTGTTCAAGTCATCTTTTATTAGAACTATCTGCGTGCGAAATGTCCTCCAAAGCGAACCAGCCCCTCCTGAGACCCTCCATCGCTGCCTCAATACGGGAACACACGCCTAATTTATTGAAGATACTTCCCAAATGACTTTCAACAGTGTGTACGCTGAGAAAGAGCTTGTTGGCAATATCCTTATTGTTCATCCCTGTCGCTACCATTTTGACCACTTCAATCTCTCGTTCAGTGAGCAGATTCAATGCCTTCTCCCGGTTGTGCTTGAAACTCGCTTCTCTGAAGCGCTCTACCAGCCTTCGAGCCACCGTAGGATGAAGCACCGTTTCTCCCTTATGCACAATACGGATAGCATCGACCAACTCGCTCCAGCTCATGTCCTTTAACAAATAACCAGCGGCACCTGCCTCTAAAATAGGGAAAATGTATTCCTCATAATCATAGGCAGTAAGTATCAATATGGTTGTGCAGAACTGAAGTTGCTTTATCTGTTTGGTAACTTCGATTCCATTAAGCTTAGGCATAGCAATATCTAGGATAACAACGTCGGGTTCGAGTTCTTTTGCTAATCCTATAGCCTGCTCACCATCACTAGCCTCCCCCACCACTTCAAAATCTGGTTCGCGCTCCAGAAACTGGCGGATACTCTGGCGCATTAGCTTATGATCCTCAGCAAGTAAAATAGTAATCTTCTCCATGGATAGCCCTACCACTGTGAACTATGTTTCTAATGTTCCACTCCTATTTGATATTTTAGCATATTTGACCATTGATCTCAACTGGTATAAGGGGAGGTAAAAATACCGCTCTGTATCCGTGGAAACCATGGAACGGACTAGTTGAAGTCCCTCCCAGGACGATTTCTTTATCTAGGGCTTTCCATGAGTCAAAAAAATGGAGTGTGGGGATGCTACTAAACAAGCAAGTATGATGAAATGTGTTAAACAGTAAAACACAAGGAGGCTGAAACGAGAGGGAGAAGAACCAAACCCAAGTTTGTGGGAATGAGAGTGAGCGAAGAGCAGATCCAAATCTTGTCCCGTCTGCAGCAGAACTCTAACCTGAGTAAGAGCGATATTCTGCTGAGAGGGTTGGAAATTCTAGGTGAGTATTATTCGCTTGGTCTTGACCAGCCCCCTTTAAGCCTTGAGCTGAGAAATCTCGAGGCTGAGGCGATGCACCACGCTGAAGCTTTGAGACAAATAAGGAAAAAAGAGGACGCTATCAAGCAAGTAATTCAGGAACTGGGTAGTGTCGATAAGGCTATAGACAAGTATCAAGGTAGTAAAAGCGCTTTAATCCAGATACTTCTTGACATCCAAGCACAAAATCACTGGCTCCCTAAACCTGCCTTGATGTGGGTTTCCGAAAGACTAGGGGTTCCATGGTCCCAGATTTACCATATTGCCACCTTCTACAAGGCATTTAGTCTTACCCCTCGGGGTCGCCATATAGTCCAAGTGTGCCTAGGGACTGCCTGTCAAGTGCGAGGTGCGCCAAGGCTTCTGGACAGGGTGATGGATGTTCTGAAGATCAAACCTGGGGAGACCGATCATGAACAAAGGTTCACCCTAACCACGGTGAACTGTTTGGGCTGCTGCGCATTGGGGCCAGTGGTAGTGGTGGATGGGAATTACTATACTAGGCCCTCCTTAAAGGAGATCAAACAAATTGCTGCTAGCTATGAGTGAATAGAGAGAGAGAATTATGGCAAGACTAAGTTCCTCTGCAGATTTGAAGAAGCTAAGGCAGGAGATACTTTCCCAGCGGGACCCTGATCGCCCCTGCGTTACTATTTGCTCGGGTACAGGTTGCCAATGTCACCGCTCCGAAGAAGTTGTTGATGCCTTTGTCCATCAGATTGAAAATCTGGGGCTTCAGGGCAGGGTTGACCTTCGCTGTACTGGCTGTCACGGTTTTTGCGAGCGTGGACCTATAGTGGTCATCTTCCCCCAGCAGATCTGCTACCTGGGTGTGGACACTAAGGATGTCTCTGAAATCGTCTCCCAAACTCTAATCGAGAATAAGCTGGTCAAGCGCCTACTATATAAAGATGTGGAGACCGGTCAGCACGTAGCTTATGAGAACGAGATACCATTCTACAAGAACCAGAAGCGTATTGTTTTCGGCAGTAATCAGCTTATCGACCCTAAGAGGATCGATGATTATATTGCCCTTGGGGGTTATTTTGCACTTGACAAGGCGCTGTTTGAGATGGGTCGTGATAAGGTATTGCAAGTAGTAAAAGACGCCAACTTGAGGGGTAGAGGTGGGGGTGGATTCCCTGCGGGGATAAAGTGGGAGACGACCCGCAACGCACCTGGAGAGCCAAAATATGTTATTGTCAATGCTGATGAGGGGGATCCCGGGGCTTATATGGATCGAAGTTTGCTTGAAGGAAATCCCCACAGCGTGCTGGAGGGGCTCATCATCGGCGCCTATGCCATCGGCTCCCACGAGGGGTTCATCTACGTCCGTCAGGAATACCCTCTAGCTGTGCAAAACATCACCATAGCTCTTGAGCAAGCCCGCGAATATGGACTTCTGGGAGCAAATATCTTGGGGTCAGGCTTCGATTTTGATGTCCAGATACATCGTGGTGCTGGTGCTTTTGTATCTGGGGAGTCGAGTGCGTTGATGACTGCTATAGAAGGAAGGGTAGCGGAGCCGAGGCCAAAGTATATCCGCACTGCGGTGAGTGGCATAGAAGGAAAACCGAGTACCCTGAATAACGTAGAGACCTGGGCAAATGTGCCTCTCATTATCAACAATGGTGCTGATTGGTACAGGAGCATAGGCACTGAAGGTAGTAAGGGAACAAAGATCTTTTCCCTGGTAGGTAAGGTCAATAACACTGGCCTAGTCGAGGTGCCAATGGGCACTACCCTGAGAGAAATCATCTTTGACATAGGTGGCGGAATCCCCAATGGCAAAAAGTTTAAAGTAGTCCAAACAGGGGGGCCCTCAGGGGGCTGTATTCCGGAGAGCTTACTAGATATGCCAGTAGATTTTGACAAACTTACCACAGTTGGCTCGATGATGGGCTCAGGGGGAATGGTCGTAATGGATGAGGACACCTGCATGGTGGATGTCGCTAGATACTTCACTGACTTCCTCACCCAGGAATCTTGTGGAAAGTGCGTTCCCTGCCGTGAGGGGCTAAGGCAGATGCTCAACATCTTGAAGAATATCTGCGACGGAAGGGGGAAGGAAGGAGATATTGAACTGTTGGAGGAAATCTCTGAGGTGATGAAGGATGCTTCTCTCTGTGCACTCGGAGCTACTGCTCCCAACCCGGTGCTAAGCACCATCAAATATTTCAGGGATGAGTATGAGGCGCATATTCAGAAGAAGCGTTGCCCCGCTAAAGTTTGTCGGGAACTCATCACATACTACATCCTTCCTGAGAGATGCCAGGCGTGTCTAATCTGTGCCCGCAACTGCCCTACGGGAGCGATTACTGGTGGTAAGCATCTCATCCATGTGATTGACCAAGAGAAGTGTACCAAGTGTGGGATTTGCTTTGAGGTCTGCCCTTCTCGGTTTAATGCTGTGGTGAAGCTCTCGGGTGAGCCAGTACCACCACCTGTCCCCAAAATAACAAAGCCAATATTGCTGGTTGAAGATGAGGTCATTTTCCGTGAGTCACTAAGGGACTGGTTGACCGAGGGAGGTTACCAAGTAACTACCACTGGAGATGGTGAAGAGGCTCTGAAAGTAATCAGGGGTCAAGAGTTTGACACAATTATTCTTGACCTTAAGCTTCCAGGGAAAGACGGGATCGAGGTACTTAAGGAAGCAAAAAGTCAAAAGCCAAGTCTCAAGGCAATTATCATCACTGCTTATCCGTCTCCAGAGACAGCAACTGAGGCTATGAAGGCTGGTGCCATTGACTACTTGATTAAACCCTTTAATCCCGAGATGCTTGAGCGTGTGATTGCAGGGGTGACTGAAGCCAAGGCTGAAGTAACTCCTGAGACTAATGAACGGTGAGAGTGAGGAAAGAATGGAAAGCATAAGATTGGAGATTGACGGTAAGTTCGTTGAGGCGCAGGAGGGAATGACCATCCTTCAGGCGGCCCGGGGAGCAGGGATTGATATTCCTACCCTGTGCCATGATGAAAGGCTGGCTCCTTATGGCGCATGCCGACTGTGTACGGTAGAGATAACTAAGGATAACCGAACGAGACTAGTAGCATCCTGCGTCTATCTGGTAGAAGAGGGCTTGGTGGTAGAGACCAATTCAGAGAGAGTGAACAAAATTCGTAAAATGCTTCTAGAACTACTGTTGCCTCTAGCGCCTACAGGGCCATTAGAAAGTTTGGCTCGAAAGTATGGTCTAGAAGGGTCACGATTCACAGCAGAACAGACATCTTGTGTTCTTTGCGGTTTATGCGTTCGTTACTGCGCCGAGATTAAGAAGGCCAATGCCATTGGCTTCATAGGTAGAGGGATAGATCGAGAGGTTGCTTTCTTGCCAGAGGTGGCCCCAAAAGTGTGCGCGAGTTGCAGAGAATGTTTTGCTATTTGCCCCGGTGGCAAACTCGCCTCAGAGACTGATGGAGTTCGGTTTCCGATTTCGATATGGCAAAGTAAACAAGAGCTGCGTTAAGGCTTTAGGGCAGAATTTGAGAGCCGTCCCTGGCTTAACGCTTTTTGTAGTGGTAAATTTATTGGAGCTGCGCCGACTACCTGTAGCCCATCATACGAGAACCTGGAAAACGGGTAAACTTACACCTCGCCAGATGGATAATCTACTGACGTATTTTAAGAACAGCGGTCTGTACGAACTGGACGAATACTACCAGTTTCCGGGAGAACCGGGCGAGCGTGGTGGCATAATTATTGGTGATATGGACTTCACTGTTTCCGTCAATAGCGGAAACCTGAGCAAGATGGTAACGGCGTCGGGCTACCTGACGTCTGACGGCGGAAATACATATCCGGATATGCCGCCTCCGCTCAGTGAGATATATACAGAGCTCAAGAACATTGCTGAAACTAAAACGGAGGAGGTTTACAGCGAACTTATCAAAGATTGAATCCTGTTGGGCTAGATTATCGATGCCCTAACCATGGTTTGCTTAATGCAGCCAGCAGCACGTTAGTCTAAAGTTTGTTGTCACATTCACTTGTTTTGTTCAGTAAGTTGCATTAGCCTTTTTTAATTACTTAGTCACGATCCATTGGATTGTTGTGCATTAAGACTAGGCAGGCAAAGTGGCTACACTCATATCCTAACTCGACCTGGCGGTTCCTGTCCAATCCCTACCGAACTGGGGGAGAGTACTGGGATTACTACTATGATTTACTGCTATGATTACCTAGGACTGCTACCATGATTTTCCACTATGATTACTACTATGATTTATCACCATTATGGCAGTACAATTAAGTGTGATTCCGAGTCTTTTTCCAGTCCTGATAATAGCGATATGCAGTGTTTGGCTTGGTACCTAAAGCTTTCACCTCGGGGTCACTGGGCCTTTTGCCATAGTTGAATAGTTGAAACGCTTTCGCCTTTCGGGTGTCTTTGTCTATGGGAACGCCTTCTATGGATAGGTCACCATGTTTTTTCTCGGTGTTGGCCAATTCAGCTTTGCCGATGTCAGCAATTTTCTCGGTGATAATGCCTGTGCTGACCATTCCATCGAGGCTGCCGATACTCTTGAGGTACTCCGCAAACCTGGTCGGGATCTTAACTTCTTCCACGAATCCTTCAACTTCATAAGTCATATCATCATCTGAGGCCGAAATTATTACAATTCCCCGCGGCCGCGTCTCGCCACTGAGCAATCCCTTCAGAAGAACCAATGGGATATTCTGCCAGGAGCTCCACCCACCAAGTCTTCCGGAGTGAGCACAACATAGTGATAACCAAGGAATTCAGGTGTTTTTATAGAGGAATTTTCCTTTTCATCTTTCCATGGCAAGTCAAAAACATAACCTTCGAACTTCTTCTGTCTAGGCTTTAACCACACTCCAATCTCAACGACGGCGAAGACGTCAAATATGAAACTGAAACACGGGACCTCTTCCAAAATGTAGTCGGCTGAAGGCAAGAGGAAAAAAGACCTCCAGCATTGGCTGGCAATGAAGGGGCGGAAGTCAGTAGACACAAGTTCCTCTACCCTCCTCCTGCTAATTTCAACAAGTACTTTGTCGAAATCCTGCTCCTCCTGCTTGGATAACAGTCGAGAAAAATTCTGGCCCGCATAGCGGCGATCCCTGACTTGTTTCTTAAAGTAGGCCTGATGGTCTTTTCTAGTGGGACATAATAACGCCTTTAGCCTAGTTTTTCCCTCGTTAAGCCGTCTGTTGTATTCCTGAGCCGCAGCATTGGCTGCGATTTTCTG
>Ga0307376_10002392_pt1 | contig 18513 bp, 21 predicted proteins | sample TR2MG_FD_202536 | JGI IMG/M metagenome (GOLD analysis project Ga0307376, IMG submission 202536) | Soil microbial communities from Risofladan, Vaasa, Finland - TR-2 | ecosystem: Environmental > Terrestrial > Soil > Coastal area > Acid sulfate soil | place: Finland: Risofladan, Vaasa | collected...
TCCCTTTGAAAGAAATTGAAAAAACTGCAAAAGCCGAGCGTCGAATTGGTATGGGCACTATGGGCGTCCATGATCTCTTGATGAATTTCAAGAAAGGGTATGATACTCCCGAAGGTCGCACCTTGGTGGAAGATATTCTTCGTTTCATTCGGGACACTGCCTATAAAGCTTCTATTGAGCTGGCGAAAGAACGAGGCTCATTCTCTGCTTTCAATAAATCCAAATTTATTGAAAGTGAATTTATACAGACTCTTCCGGAAGATATTACTAAGGATATTTACAAAACAGGAATCCGACATGGATCTCTCCTAAGTCAAGCTCCAACAGGTACTATAGGGGCAATGTATAATGTTTCTACCGGTTGTGAGCCTTGGTTTGCTCTTGTTCAGCAACTTAATACTCGTTTAGGTTCATATGAGAGTGGCTGTCCAGCATATCTTGTGTGGAAAAAAGAGCACCCAAGTGAAGAGAAGCCCTCCTATTTCAGGACTGCTGGAGACATTTCTCCTGAAAACCATGTGAAGATGATGATAATTTTCAGCGCTTATATGGATAGTGCAGTAAGCAAAACAGTAAACATGCCCTCAAGTGCCACTGTGGAAGATATAAAAAGGGCGTATTTTTTGGCCATGGATAATGGTGTAAAGGGTGTGACGGTATTTCGGGATGGCTGTAAGAGGGCTGTTCTCATTAACAAAGAAAAGGATCAGGAGAATGGCAAGCTTGATATAAGACCCAAGGAGAACGTGAATCCTCCTGACCTCGATGAAACGGAACGTTTTGAGACCAGAACCTCTCCTTTGGTGAGAGGTAACCGAACGGTAGGCGGTACATCCCGGATTCATATGGACAACCATAACATGTATGTGACGGTCAACAAAAACTATGACGGTCAGCTCGTCGAGATATTCGTGACCGTGGGAACCAGCAAAGATGTTGGTAGAGGCATAGTTATTCAAACCAGTGGTGTTGAGAATTCATGGGCAAATGCCGTTTCGAAAATCACAAGTCTTGCTCTCCGTGCCGGAGTCAAACCGGAATCTATCATAAAAAATCTCAAGAATATTCCATCAGACAAACCCACCTTCGTCACTATATGTGACGGTGATTCGGTAGAATTGATACCGTCCCCACCCCATGCGGTAGGTCGAGTTATAGAGGAGGAGCTAAGATATACTCCTCAGAACATCCAGATAAAAGATGAAGATCTGAATAACATCGAGGGATATTGCACCCTCTGTGGGTCGACTAACATAACATGGCGAACCCATACCTGCGGGAGATGCAATGACTGTGGAAATGATGATTGTGGCAGTCTGCGTCGAACCAATTAACCCCGAGGAGTTTTTATGGTCGTCGAAATCCAAGATGTTGATTCTCTGAAGACAGGCGATTACCTTGTTGATTTTTATACTCACACATGTGCACCCTGTAGAGCAATGCAATCGGTTCTCGAAGAGGTATCACAAGAGTTTGGGATTACCTTGGCGAAGGTTGAAGTTACAAAAAATCCTCAAGCGTCCCAACAATATGGGGTCATGAGTGTGCCGACACTCATGGTATTGAGGGATTCAAAAATCAAAGGAGTCTCACAAGGCTTCCAGAGCAAGGCAAACATAAAAGCCATGCTGGAGAAACATGTTAGAAACAGGGCAAATTGTTCTTGACCTTGACAGGACAAGGATAAAGGACATATTGGAGGAAGCTTACAGAGGGTGCTCTGATCTTCTTTCAACAGATTTTGAGATGAGCGCTGAGGATTTCTCGTCGAGAATCGACATCTTTCTTGATAGTAATAGGGTCACTATTCCGGTGACCCTTTCTTTGCCCTCAAGGAAATATCCCGACCTCAGGATAGAGGTTGATCTCCGGAGAAAGAAAGTTTTTGGACGTCTTACTTCTAGGTCAAAACAGGCTTTGATAAACCGTTTTCTGAAGAGTCTTTGACGATGCCAGTTGAAACACATAAAACTCCAATGTTTCTGAAGTTCCTCAATAAGGAACTTGGCATCATGGATTTGTTATCCTCATTCACCCGGGCAGATGATACCCTGACAGCATCAGCAGCGTCCCAGGCACTGGAGAAAACCCCAGACTTGACGGAATTCAGATCTGAGCTGGATGATGCTGTAGAAGACCTCATCAGCAACGGTGTATCTGAAGAATTGAAAGCCTTTGTCAATCATTACATGGACTGTCTTCAGGAGGACGTTGAGACCAGCACCACCCCGTTGGGGGAGAATCGGTCGCACATAGCAAGAGTTAAAGATAAAACGGGGCCATGGGTGCAAGGCTTCATCTGCTATAATCTCGCTCTATACATTAAGGTCTTTGGGGTGGCTGATCTGAAAAAGTGTCGGGTATGTGGGAAAAAGTTTGCCCACAAAGGCAAATATGCAGTTTACTGTAGTCCGGCATGCAAAAGCAAGAAGGGTGGATGATGGAAAAAGTACTCATCACCCCCAAAGCTGAGAGGCTCGAAAAGATAGAAGCTTTTTGCAGAAGATGTGGGTCATGCCGTCTCCATAAGACCCGAACCAAGGTGGTGTTCGGGGAAGGTTCCCCTGATGCTCCAGTGGTGTTCATTGGAGAAGGTCCCGGGCGGGAAGAAGACATGTCTGGAAGACCTTTTGTCGGACGTAGCGGGAAATTGCTACGCCGGATGATTCAAGCCATAGAGTTAGATCTTGAGAAGGATTGCTTTATTGCCAATATCGTGAAGTGCCGGCCACCTGGTAACAGGGATCCGGAACAGGATGAGATTGATCTATGTATCAAATACTTGAAAAAGCAGCTCGAGATTATTTTCCCCAATCTCATTGTGCTACTTGGTAGAACCGCTGTCAGGGGGATTCTGCCACAACTGGGGGATAACCCCATGTTTAAGCTCAGGGAGATGAAAGATCTGACATATGAGGGTATCAGGACGATGGTCACGTACCACCCAAGTGCTCTGCTTCGTGGTCCAAAATGGCACCAGAATGCAAAAGAAGACTTTGAAAAAATAAGAAAGGAAGCTAAAGAAGCTATTTTAATGAAGAGAATGCTCCAAGAAGAAAGCAGGAACTTGGGCTTGGTAGAGGAACTTCCATTCTGATAATCTATCAATTTATGGACATGCTTTTTGTAATGAACGCCCAGAACAGCTTCCTCTCCCAAGATGGCTCTGTCTATATGGGGGAGAAAGCCGAGACTTTGAAGGTCAGGCTTCTGGACTACATATCTTCATATAGGGGTAAGGTCTTGTTCTTCAGAGAGATACATGCAATGGATGATACATTCTTCGTCAATGAAAAAACTCACTCTATAGCCACAACAACCGACTGTCTCATACATAATAGTCTGAGGGGGAAGACCTGTAATTTCTTTGACCATAGCCGATATGATTCTTTCCATGGAACTTCCTTGGAGCCTCATCTGAAGAGAGAGAAAGTGACTTCGGTGACCATGGTGGGTGTAGAGACCCATACATCGGTTTTGTTCACGGCGGAGAGCTTGAGGAATAGAGATTACCCTGTAAAGGTCATAGAGCCTTGTTGCATGTCCAGAGACGATTACATGCACTCCTGTGCGGTATCCTTGATGGCCAATTCTCTCGGAGTGAGGATAGGTTCGTAAACTACCACCAGCACAAGGCTGGTGGCTTTAGACCTGAGCCCCCGAACAGGTAGTGCTATTATGCAATACCATTTCAAGTTCGCAACCCGATCTTTCTTGGGTGTTTACAGACCCCATCCTGCGAAAGCCTTGCTCCCGCAGGATATAGCGACCTCTTATGTTCTTGGAGGCCGTCAGGTCCGCATCTCCCCGGTGTCCACAGGACACACATCGGAAATGCAAACCAATACGGTTCCCCTTAGCAATGTACCCACACCTTGGGCATTCCTGGCTCGTATAGGCCGGATTTATGGTCGTGGTGTCTATGCCTTTCTCGGCAAGCTTATAGCCTGCCTTGAATTGCATGGACGCATATGGCCACCTGCACATCTTCTCCCTAAGATCCTGGCCTTTTTTAAGGGACGCCTCTCGGACATTGCTAAGGTCTTCGAACACGACCACCCGGGCATTGGACTGAACGGCATACTGGGTCAAGGCTTTAGAGGCAACATGCAGAAGATGTTCCGTAATGGCCCTTTCGCGGTGTGCCAAGCGTTGCAGCAATCGCTTGGCCGACCGGGTACCTACGGCTTGAACAGCAGACCTTCGAGTCCTGATACATTTTCTCAGGTGGTTAAGTTTTCCGCCCGGAAAGAGGAAGGGCTTATTGTTGGAGGAGTTCGAGGCAACAAGCATACGCATGATGCCGGAATCCACTCCTACAATGGACCCCTTCTGGACAAATTCTGGGACTTCTTTTTCATAGCAAAGAATCAGATAAAGTTTATTTTTAATTTGTTTAAGTTTAGAATCTTTCCAAGTATTTTCAGGAATATAGGGGTGATACATGGAAATGGTTTCTCCCCAGAGGGAGACACCTTTTCGGGATTTATTAAAATCTCTTTTCCATACCAGAGGAAGAGTAGCATTTTTAAAGACGGCCAATTTCCATTTTTTATTGGACTTAGCGGATTGGTATGTAGCAGTAATATGCTTGCAAATACTGCAAGCAAGTTGGCTGGGAAGGTTAAATTTTTCTCTAAGAGTTGGATAATAAGCCTTGGCGAGGCGATTGGCATTCAATTCTTTAGAATTGAATGCCAAAGGCGAGAGCCAATTAAGGGCCTGAAGGTAATTTTTGATCACTTCGGGGGCCTTGGAAGAACCCTTAATTTTGATTTTAGTGGTACGGATAACTTTCATTACATAAGTTCCTTTATACCTGTGTAATGAATACTAATAGATAATTACGGGAGAGTCCGAGACCATACTCGCTTCCTCCACCAGCACATGGCTGGTGGTTTCCGCTCGTGAGGATCATGAAAAAGGAAACCCTTACCCTTGAATGCCCCAAGTGCCAGCTCCCGGCGAAGGCCTTTCTGGACAGCCCATACCACAAGTTCATTATGTACACTTGCCCGCGGTGCCACAGCAATGTGGTTTATTACAAAGACAGGGTGGACACACTTTCTGATAGGCTTTTCAAGAAGTTGCTCAAAAAGCATAAACTGGAATTCTGTGGACAAATAGACTTCATCTCTCCGGTGAAGGGGAAGAAAAGAGTTCTAGTACGCGGACCAATTACCCACGATGATATTTTGAACCTCAAGATTCTTCTTGAAACTGAGAAAAATACTTCCGATTTTATCTCCAAGATTTAAAATTTCGGTGGTTTCCTCTATTATTTAATAGGGAGGAATTAAACATGCCATTTTCAGCCGGCGATCTGATTTATCTCACGAGAGCCTATGAGGATCATATCCGGAAAAGTCACCAGTTCATGACTGCCAAGCTCGAGAACCGGATAGCTAAAATTGAGGAAATTATAGACTGGGAGAGCGAGAAGGGCCGTAAACTGAAGGCTGCTCGACTCAAGACCGGGAAATGGGACAATCTCCCCCTTGAGGACAACAGATATATCCTGTCGGTGTACTACCCCGAACTGGTCGGGAGGAATAATCAGAAGGGTGTGATAGAGCGGGGAGTACCATCGTTCAGCAAAGATCCTTCCACCGGAGCACCATTTTTTGGGCTACTACCTGAGTGGATGTTCAAAGAAATAGCCTCAAAATGCAGGGAATTGAACATTGAATGGACAAGCCCCGCACACGTGGGGATGAACCGGAAAAATCGGAATGTTTCTGGATGACCTGACTGTTTCCACTCATGAGTCCATCGTCCGATACGGTAACGTTCTCAAATATTTGAAGGACAGGAACGTAACAGCCGAGGATGTGAGAAGATACCGGATAGGTTACGGCCGTGTCCTCAGCATACCGGATGACGGGACGAGTGATCGAAAAAGATTCATGGAGGAATCAGCCTACGGGCGCAGGTTCGAGAATATGATTCTTTTTCCATTTACGGAACCTTTGGGTCGTGTGGTGGGGCTTATTGGTCGATCTTTAGAAAACAAATATTTCAAGATATTTGCCACAGAGGAGGCGAAAAGTACAGGATTCTTTTTCGGATTGGCGCAAGCTCTTCCAGAAATATACAGGACGGGTCGGGCGTTTGTCGTGGAGGGTCCTTTTGATACGGTAGCTCTCTCCAAAGTGGCACCGAATACGATAGGGGCATTGACTGCGGGATTGAACGATGCTCAATTCAAGCTTCTGAGGCTGTACTGCGACAACATAGTGACAGTTTTTGACTCAGACGCTCCTGGAGAACGTGCGACCAATAAAGGCCAAGAATGGGTAGGGGAGAGCAATGAAGGCCTCGATATGAGGGAAAGATGGAAAATCCGGAACATCAGGCTGGGCTACAAGGATCCGGACTATTGTTTGAAAAGTATGGGCATCAGTAAGTTTCAGGAATACGTGAGCAGGAAGATCAAAGAGATTCCACCATGGTAAGGAATTGATATGGGATATATAGAAAATCCCAAGACGAAAGGTTCTGGCATTTTGTGTTGCATTCCTCAAGAGGGGGAATGTCCCAACAAGTGCCCCGATTGTTTTTTTCAAACAGGCCGGAGCTATCTTGAACCCCTTTCTGAGAACCTTCCTAATATGCCCGAGATAGCACAGGTTGGTTATAGGGTAGTGAGGGTTAATGACGGCAACGATAGCAACGTGAAGATAGGGCAGGTTCTCCAGATGACCTTTCCGTATCCTCTAAAATTCTATAATACTGCTCTACCGAGGAACTTGGTACAGTTTAAAGCACCGGTGGTTCTTACTTTGAATCCAGGGTTAGGTACGGATACCAAATATCATCAATTGGACGAAATCCCAACAAATCTCATGTTCGTTCGAGCACGAGTCAATACATGGAATCTTGATTTGGTGGACAAGATTGTTGATGATTATACATCCAGGAATGTGGCCGTAGTATTAACGTTCATGGCTTATTATTCTCAAACTGTAAAGAGACCTGAGGACTACGAATGGAAGGTTAGAACTCTTAATTCCTATTGGGTTCTCAAAGATCAGAAACGGGAAGAGATAGAAGATAAATATCGACACAATTCGTTTGTATATTCATGTGGATGGAGGGGGACTCACGCCTGTGAGAGATGTGGTACATGTTTGAGAGAATTCTATGCAACCATGGAGCGGATGAATGAAAAGGAGTAATGATGATCAAAGAATTGGTTGAAAAACTTAAGGGATATTCTGAGGGCTGTGAAGAGAGATGCATTGACCTCCGTATGCTCCGGTTCGAGGCGCGTGAGGCTGAAACGAAGCTCATAGATGGCTTGTGGTCATACTATTTCAAGTCTAATCCCAAGAAGCCCAACGATCCTAAAGTGGTGTGGGCTGCAAAACAGTTCTGCAAGATGGCGGGTATCCCGTTCAGTTTTTTCCACAAGAACCCGGAATACATGAAGTCTCACATGGTTGAATGTTGGCTCCCAACGCTGAAGCCGGAGAAATCTCAGATCCTTGCCAAGTTACGCCGAACCTCCGAACAGGACAACTTTGTCATACGCGCTCTTCTCCCCGTTGAATTCACCAACATCACCAACATTGACGTTATGGAGGCTATCGGGGAAGTCATGGAAGCATCAGGAGACAGTTACCGCGTAGAGTTCGTTATCGGCGATGAAAGGGATGATCTCATACTTCATGTGAGACTTATCAATAACGAAACTTTCGAGGTCTGTGGGGAGAAATGTTCTGTTGGTTTTTCTGTGATATGTAGTGAGTTGGGAGCATCAAATTTGACTGTAGACACTATGCTTTACAGGGAAGAATCGAAAACATGCCTCGTGGCATCGTATCCGGGTCCATACTTTGACTATGAGTATGAGAAAATTCAGGCAAAAGATTTGATGGAATTATTCCCTCCTCTCATTGTCAGACTTAAGACTCAGTTGGCCGAGATCAAACTACGTATTCAGTCAGCGAAAGAAGAGACTGAGAGCAAAGCGGACATTCACACTCTATTGAAGGATCTTCGCCTTCACAAGGGGCTCAGTGAGAAATTCCACACTCTTCTGATGCAGGAGATGGTAAGTGTTCCCCACACTCGTGGGGATGAACCGACGTTATGGGATCTGTCGAACAAGGTTGCTTTGGTCTCAAAGAACTTCGATGTGGTCAAGAGGATTCAGGGTGAACGAGTTGCAGGGGAACTTGTGAGGTTATCTTTTGCCAAAACATAGCGAGTTTCCCCCGGAAATGGGGTGGACAGTATTCATTGTAGAGTGTGCTGACGGAACATATTCGACAGGCTTCTGTTCCAATTTGAAGAAGAAAATAGCGTCTATCAATGTCTTTCAAGAAGGTTATTATTTTAGCCGGCATCCTGAGAGAGTGCCGGTGAAGGTTGTTTTCAAGGAGACCAATCTGCCTTTCAAGGAGGCCTTTTCCAAAGCTCGATATTTGAAGAATATGCCTAGAAAGAACAAGATAAGGCTTATTGAGAAGGGGATTTGGCCGATAGGTGGGGCATATAGGGAATACCTGAGGACGAATCGGGCTTCCCCTAAATACAGAGGAAAGAATGGTCTTTAGGGTTGTATGTTTGTTTGTTTGTTTCAATCCACGAATCCACCAACGTAGGGGGATTCGAATTAAATACTTGACGACCCATGTATCAATAGATTATTATTATAATATAAATACCTCAAAAAAGGTGGCTTATCATCCGATTGTCTGAAAAATACAGACCAATTTCTTTCGATCAGGTAATAGGTCAGGAAACCCCGGCCTTCATCCTGAGATCCGTGGTGCGGAAGGGCGCCTATCAATCGGCTTATCTTCTATCCGGGCCCTCAGGGGTCGGAAAAACCACTTTAGGCCGTATTTTTGCCAAAGCCGTCTTATGTGAGGCTTCTGTGGACGGTAACCCGTGTGGAACCTGCCGATCATGCCTTCTTTTTAGCAAAGAACAAAATTTCGGGTATAATGAAATTGATGCCGCATCGGTGGGGGGTAAGGATGATATGGTAAAGCTTCGTGATGAAGCTTCATTTCATTCCGTAGGAAAAAAGAAGATTATCCTTCTTGATGAGTGTCATGACATAACTCGACAAGGACAAGATGCTCTTCTCAAGCAACTCGAGCAATGCCCTGATCATCTCATCTATATTTTCTGCACCACCGACCCCGATAGCCTCAAGCCCACCCTCCGAAAACGTTGCATGCAATTCCAAGCATCAAAGATCAGTCCGGAACTCATTGCAGGCCATCTTCGATCCATATGTGAGAAGGAGGGTTTTACATATGAGGATTCTGCCCTGACTGCCATTTCATGGGACTGTCAGGGTCATATGCGGGATTCCATTAACATCCTTGAAGAAATATCCTTTCTCGGAGATATTACGTTTGAAAATTTCCGAAAGGTATCATATAATTTTGATGAAGAAGTGTGTACTGCCATTGCCGGTCTCGGGACGGACTTGGACGCCTCCTTGAAGGCGTTCAAGAGAATGTCCTCAATTGTATCTGTCAAAGAGATTTATGACCAAGTTATTCTCATGTTGAGTGATGTGGCCAAACTCTTATATGGTTATGAGGATTTCAACCCTCAAAGAAAAAGATATCTTGAGAAGATCCGTGATATTCATGGGTCAAAGGTTTTTGAATTTCTGAACTATTTGATACAGAGGGACAAGCATATTGACCGGGTGGGGCTTCAGAGTGATGCTGTTCTTCTTCACTATAAATTCTGTAACAATGACTTTGAACCGAAGACAAAAACAATTATCCCCGTAAATGAATCCCAAAATTCTCTGCCAGAAGACCTTCAATCTTCGGCAACCACAAATTCAGTTGCTCAAATCTCAAAAATGAGCATGAAGGACAAAAGCGCTTTTCTTCGTAAACAGCGAAATTCCTTCAAATCAAAAATCGACAACGAGGAAGAAATCAAAAAAGTCCCGTTGGACTGGCCTCTACCAAAAGAGGAGAGAATCGGGGGAAATAGTTCCGACGAAAAAGAACTATCTCCGCAAGAGTTCTCTCACAATTTGGTGGGGGGCCGATGTGATGTCGATAGGTAACTGGATTATACTAGAACTCAGTGAATTGAGTGACGGTCTTTCATACGTGGCGTTAGTGAACCACGTCAGGGATATGTTCGGAGAACAAACCGAATATTTTATCCCGGTGTATCAAGAAAAGATGGGTTCCTATACCAGCACTTGTACTCTCTTTGAAGGGTATGTGTTCGTTAGGGATAGTAATTCTGTAAGAGCCTCTTTGGCTTATCTGCGTGATTTCAAAGTTTTTGAAAAAGTTTTATCATGTCATGGGAAACTGCAGACCATTGATTCCAATGCCATAGGAGTCATGAAGCGAAAATTGAACAAGGCAGTCAAGAGGAAGCTCAGTATGGGGTGTAGAGTGAAAGTCTTGGAAGGAATTTTTTCTAATTTAATTGGAGAAGTGGTAGGTGTTGATGATGGGGGAAAGAAGATTATGGTGAAGATAAAGACTCTGTCCCGGGAAATGATAGCACCGGTTCCATCTACCAGTATAGAGGAGATTATGTCTTGAACCATCTCATTGTCGATGGATTCGGCCTCGTATTCAAATCATTTTACGCGTTTAATTCTTTGATGACCTCCACCGGCATCCAATCCGGGTGTGTGTATGGTTTTCTATGTGGTATGCGGAGCCTCAAGAAGAAATACCCTGCGTTTCATATAACTGTCGCATGGGATAATGAGGCAAAAAGGAAAAAAGAAATTTTCCCAGAATATAAAGCTTTCCGACCGCAACACTCCGTTAGTGACTACATAACTGATCTCAAAAAGATACTCAAGGCCGTGAACGTTACCCAAGCCGAGGTGCCCGGAGAAGAAGCTGATGATGTCATTGCATCTCTCGTTCATCAATATTCTTCGGAGGGATTAGTCTATGTCTACAGTGCCGATAAAGACATGCTCCAGCTTGTTCGTGATGGTAAAGTAATAGTCATTCGGCCCAAGACTGGGGGCCAACCGGATCAATTCTATGACGAGGAAGCTGTACGCCAAGAATTTGGTGTAGCTCCTCGGGACTTGGCCTGTTTTTTGGCTTTCCGTGGAGATAAAGTGGATAATATCCCCGGCGTTGCCAGGGTGCCATCAAAAATCATCTCCAACTTAGTAAATCAATATAAATCCCCTGAGGCCGTATATAATTCGGGGTCGATAAACGCTCTGACAGAATTTCAGAAAACATCGTTTTATCGTCATAAAGAACAATCAAAGGTGAACTATACCATAGTTCACCTCAGGGAGAACCTGTCCTGCGAGATGACTGAGGGGGCACCCAATTCTTCAGAAGTAGATATTGTTCTTTCCAAATATGAAATAAGATCGATGACCGTGAACAGTTTGATCGCAGCTTTTGAAGATAAGGAATTCATGGAAAGAAATGCACCAGCTATAGAAAATTATTCACTCTTTTAAGGGGGGCTTATGCCAAGAGCCGTCTCACCAAGTACTCGAGCGATGGATGCCTTTGAGTTTGCATCACGGTATTCCAATGATAACCGTATTCGGTACGATGAGATACATGATTCAGGCCTATCATACGAGGATATGCTCCCTTTCATCGACCAGCTCCCGGAACGCGAAAGGGACCTTCTGAATCTATATTATCGGGAAGAGAAGAATCAGAAGGACATCGCAAAGATGTTTGGTGTCACGCAGGGGGCAGTGTCAAGCCGGCTCAGCCGAGCCAAATCTCGTCTCAGGTTCCTGCGCGGGATGCCAAAGGTTGAATTTGAAGATATTGATCGGACACTGGCTCCACATTTTGAACGCATGGAAATCGAAATCATTAAATGCATGATGCTGACAACCTGCCAAAGCAAAACCGCCATAATGATCAACGAGAGATTTGGCCTGAGGGAAGAGAAGAAGCGAATGACCCAGGTCAAGATTCGACACAGATTTGAGAAGTGTATCAATCAACTCGCCGACATGAAGAAGAAGGACCCCCGCCTAACCAAATTCCACACCTTGTTGGATTATATCAAGGGTAATCTTTATATGCTTCATGAAGTGAAGCTCCCCCATTTCGACCGCGGAAGATACGCGGTGTTCTCAATGCTAACTAACTGATTAATAACCTTCTTATAGCTTAAACAGGCCGGTCATCGAGATCGGCCTTTTTTTGGCATAATAATCTATAAATACCAAGATTTGTGTAACTAATAATAAGGATAGAGTCTGTGGCCCGAATATTATCTGACTCAATTTTTCATCCTCCATCAGGTAGCAATTACCCCGGGAAGGAAGAGGCTAATCCTTACATTTTCTATCCGCCTGATGATATCAGGCGCCTACTCGAATCGGAGAAAGATAAAGACGAATTAAAGAAGATGAAGAGTGCTCTTAAACAGTGGGAACGTCTATATGTCGGACCTATTGGATATCCCTTTAAGTTAACCCAATCTTTAAGAGCCACTGCCTATAAGTTGATGAAATTAGCGGAGATAGAAGGACCTGCACAGAACCTGAATTATTATCAGGATGCTGAAGTCCCGGAAGGTTACGAAGGTATCATCGAGGAGGGTCTGAAAAATCTCCATGACAATGATTACAGAAAGAAATTTCAGATAAAGCCATATGTAGAAAGAACCGTCAGGGATTTTGGTGAGGGTGATTTCTTGTCCCCTTCAGAGGGGATTTTCAATCCGGAAACGGTCAAACCAAGAGGAGATGGGCCTGATCCTGATGGGTTGGAGTATCCTGATCCTCCTACCGGAGGCGAAACAGGGGGCCTGTAAAAAGGGGTTGAAGAATGGATATTTATGAAGATTTGATCAAAAACGCCGGGAACTTGAATGATGTGGATGAGGAAGTAAGTGGAGTAGACGCTTTTTTGTCCTCCGACAAAATCAAAGTGGCATCTCTGGGGGACCTTTCTGGATTTTTCCGGGTAAGCGACGATACTCTAGTTCATAAGGCCATGAAGGATTTATGGGCAATAAAGGACAATGGCAAGGGAGAGGTCATCATTGAAAGACTTTTTGACCCCTCCACTAACGAGCCTCTGAGAATCTGATGGGGGGATTCACAATGCGAAAACGGTTGACCAAACAGTTCGATCTGGTGAAACAAGCGGCAGCGTCCGGTGTTCATCGACAGATTTCGGATGATTTCAAATACAATAAAGCCAAGATCAAGCATCTCAAGCACATTCTTCACAATGTCACGGTGGCTTTGGGAACTTTGACATCCGCATACAATGAGTTCTCCAAGATTAAAGGTCCGGATATCAGCCCAGACGGTCTACTTGGAGGCCTTGGTTATATCCATTCGATCAAAGACCTCAAAGAGGCTCTCTTAGGCTCCATAAAAAATGTTGGAGACATGGCCGACTGTATTGCAGATGAGCTTACGAACCCCAAATGGAATGCCCAGGATGATAAAGGTGTAAAGAAGCTCATCAAGGAAAAGAAAGAAGTTGAGGAGCAGGTCGAGCAAGAGGTTGAAGAATCTGGGGATATAGAACCTGAGGATGTTGTGACCAGTACTGAAATAGACTTGAGTTTTCTCGATCCCCAAAAAGAAGCGGCCATTTCTTCAGCGGTTCAGGCGTCGCTTCGTCGTTTTGTCGCTTCAACAACCCTGTAAACAATTCCTAGAAAAGGGGATGAAGATATGCTTGGAAATCTTTCACCAGATCTTATCGGGACAGACCCGAAGTATCCTGCAATAGTGAATCATGGATGGCTCGACGTCAATCCGGCAAACTATGATAATTATCCATCGGACAACAATCCTGTCCGGATCCAGCCGAAGCTGTCTCAGCTCTGGAACCATGAACCACAACCGGTGGCCATCATCCCCAATTCGACAGTTCAACCTTTGGGACTTCGTTCTGCTGATCAAACGGAAAAGCAGGCTCAGGATGCTGTCCGTTCGGTGGTGAGAGAAGCCAAGAAGGTCATCATGGCGGGTATGAGAGGGCGTAGCCTTGCCGATCATATCCGTGCCAGATTCTCCACCAAAGATGTGGAAATGGCCGGGGAGGAACTGAAAAAGCTGTCCTCCGAGATCGGTTTGCTCGGGAATGTCTACATTGATGCTTCGGCTTTCTCAACCTACGATGAGGCTGCCAAGTTCCTGTCTCAGCACAAAAACAGGCTTTCACGCAACATCCTGTTTGATGCGGACAACATGAATGCCTCCGTAGTTGCGCGTCTGGCTTCTGAGTTCCGGAAGAACGTCGTGATCTCAATGGAGTACGATGAGAAGACCTTGAAGGGGTACAAGGATTATTTGACCGCGTCCGGGAGAATCCCAGAGGATTTCGAAGTGGATTCAAAGGAAGCTCTCCGTTCGGCTTTCCTTTATGAGGCTCCTGATAGCCCAGTGGAGGCCTCTGAGCCTGAAGAGCATCATCTCAACGGGGAAGAGATGGAACAAGGTTTAAGCGCCTTGGCAGTGGCTCATTCTGAGAATGAGGACATCTTTCAAGACGGTCTTCTCTTGAAAAGGATTTTCCCGGTTCTGGGGACTGCCCAAGAGAGCTACTCCAAAGGAAAGGATGCTGAAGGTGTTAAGGAGATTCTCCGGAAGAGATTCTCGAGCGATGATATCAAAGCAGCTGCTCCGATGTTGACTCATATAGCATCAATGGGAGGTCTTTCAGTTGAAGGGGTTAAGAGCCTGAAAAACATCTCTGAAGCCATGTCAGTGGCTTTCCTTAAGCTGGCAAAAGATTTTCCGGTCAAAGTCGATGAATGGGAAGGTCAAGGGCGCCAGAAAAAGGCTGTTGGCACTCCGGGTTATCTCTATGCCCCTATAGGTGGGAAATCTGCCAATAAGGCAGTAGAGAAAGCTGTGGAGGCGATGAAGAGGGGTATGAACCAGGAAACTCTCAAAGCCAAGCTGATTGAGGCCAAGCTCTCCAAAGAAGAGGTCGGTCAAGTCATGGTTGAAGCCATGGCAGAGTTTAATGCGAGTCCTGCAGGATCCGTTGCCAACAGAGCCCGTCCTCCTGTGAAGGCTAAGTTGGTAGAAGATCCTGCTCCGAAACAGACTCTCCCTGATCCTGATACGATCATGCCTCAGATGAAGGAAATGATCAGTTTCTATCAGGGGGCAGATCTGTCGGTGGATGTGGGTGCCCCCCAAAAATCTGAAGTGATCGAAATTGGGGAAATCTTTAATCGTGAAGGCCTTGATTCTGTCCTATAAGTCGCACCCGTGCGGGTGCGTGGATTGAAATTAACCAGGAGATGAACCAATGGCCAACGATGAACTTTCTTTGGCCGAGATAATCCAGTCCTTGGAGGCCCCCAATTCGTTGATGCCTCAGGATTCATTGACACCTTCTGTCCAATCTAGTGATGCCGTTGTAATGCCGGCAGAGGAGATGGTTGACGACAGGATCATAATGACCATGAAGCAGGAGGAGTCTGAAGATATTGTCCTCACTGCTGTGATATATGGGTTGGCTGAGGAACAGTCGTCCTTGAAAACTCTGAGGGAGAATAAAGGCAAGGAAGGTAAGGATACATCTCACATTTCGTTGAAAAGAGGCACAATTCTCAAGTATATGTCGGAGACTCTGCTTCAGAAGCGCTCGCTGTCTGGAGCCTCAGAGGAAATAGACCTGAGAAGCCCTCAATTCCGAGAGATTTTCAAGATGTTTTTGGAGACTGTATCGGACAGCTTTGACGAAGTGAAGATACCCTCTGAGTACAAGGATATGTTTTTCTCGGCGCTCGCCCGTAACCTGGAAGGCTGGGAGGAGAGGGCTGAGAAGATAGCAAAAAGCACCCATCCACGCCTACAGGTTGGTAAATGAGCATATCGGAACTTTGTAATTCATATGTCAACGCAAAACTCCGTGACGAGACCGAAAGAAACATAATTGAGTTTGCAGAAGCCCCTTGGGGGCTTGGTCTCGGTTTCTCGGAGGAGGTGCCTCCGCTATTTCCTGTCCAGAAGTTCATCTTCAAATGCTACTATAACATCCCCCTTGATGATGGTGAAAAAAACATCATCGTTAACGATCGTTTCAATGAAAAGCTGAGATACCGCTTCAATGAAGTCGAATATCTCAGTTTCCTGTGGAACGAGGGTCGTATCAACATCAAAGAAGTGACGGGGAACAAAGAGGATTTACGTCCTAATTTGGTTTTGGTCATTGGACGTCGCGGTTTGAAGACGAGTAGTATAGCCGTACTGGTCGCATATGAAACCTATAAGTTATTGAGAAAATTCAGTCCTCAGATGTATTACAGGATCATGCCCGATGATGAAATTCGTGTATCATGCATAGCCACGAACCAAGAACAGGCCACGCAGCTGTTTGGGAGAATAACGGGCCATTTGGAGCGCTCGGAGTTTTTTAAAAAGTATAGGAACAAACCCACCCTCAACTATATGCAGCTCAATACTCAAAGAGACATTGAAACATATGGCCCGGTTGGGAAAATATCAGCCAGACCGTCTATCCGAATTGTGGCTGCTCCGTGTAGTGGTCGGGGTCTTCGTGGTCCGAATAACATCATAGCTATCTTGGACGAGATGGCCTACTTTTTTGAATCTGAATCATCTCATGACAAGTCCGACCGTCAGATCTATGATGCGGTGACTCCGTCAGTGGCACGTTTCAACTCAGCTGATGGAACACCTCATGGACGGGTAATCTGTATATCATCACCGGCCTCCAGATCTGGAAAGTTCTTTGAACTATACCAGAGATCTTTGGAACCAGACTGTGGTAACATTTTGATGATTAAAGCTCCCTCTTGGGAGGTTGACTATACTCTATCGCCCCAGTATTTGAGGTCAAAATATTCTGAAAATCCGATATCCTACGATGCTGAATTTGGGGGCAATTTCTCTGATCGAATATCCGCATGGATAGATAATGAGCAGGTTCTTCGCATGAATGTTGTCCCAGGTCTAAGGCTGAAACAGCGAAGTTATGAGCGTATTCCTCATTTCATGGGTGTGGACGTTGGGCTCAAAGGTGACGGAACGGCTATCGCCATATGTCATATCGTGAAAAAGGAAATGGAATCAGGAGTGAAAGAATTCATAGAACTGGATGAGATAGCTGTGAGATATGCAACAGATGAGGACAAAGAATATTTCCACCCTGAGGATATGGCCAATTGGATTGCTTCTTATACCGAAAAATTCTTTATCGTAAAGGGTATGCTTGACCAATACTACGGAATGTCCATGATGCCCGTTTTGGTCGAGAAGGGTTGTAAACAGATACAAGCCATTCATATGAGTCGAGATCTCAATTCGAAAATTTATCAAAATCTTATGTCAAAGATGTTGGATTCGGGACTACGCATCCCTGAAGGGGAAGAAAGAATTGATACGGGTGGGGCTAAAACCAGAGATTTGCCTTTACTTCAAGAAATGTTGAGACTCCAGGCAGTTCAGCACTCCAAATACATGATCAGTGTCAAGGCCCCTGAAATAAAGGGGATTCATGATGACCTGTCAGATGCGTATGCCCGGGCGGTTTATCTCGCTACGGAGTACATGTCGACAGGGGGAGGCATATCGAAAAGTCTTACGGCGCAAGGTCGTGGAGGCAATCCGAACCTCTCATATAAGCGGTACCTGATGAAACAGAGAAAAAGTGCCATGTACACCAATCGACCGTCGTCGGGTTTGATGGCTGAGATGAGTTCTGGTAAACATTTCGGGCATCTTAATCAACGGTCCAGATTGGGGAGGTAATAGATGTCCGAGCAGTATCAAGGAAACTATGCTCCAGATCTGTATGATGAGGAGAAGAGGTATTATCTCCTTCAGGCTCAAGAACTCGTTACGCTCACTGACGCTGAGCTTAGGGATATGCATCACATGTCCCTTGGCCAACTCAGGCGATTCATACAGAACCAATTGGGGGATTACTGCGCCGTCTCGGACGGTTTTCTCATCTCTGAGGATTCGGACAGCACCAACAATTTTGCAATAGGGGGAGGTGACGGTACCCTTGATCATGCTGGAACGGCTTTCGTCAAAGGGTTCAGAGTCTATCTAAAAGATGACATATCCTATAAAGACCAGACGGACAATGGGGATCTTACAGCTGATGGTTATACCAAAACCATTCTTCCGAACCTGACAACCCCTGAGGGTCTCGCTAATACCGTGTGGGGGTTTGCTTCTGATGGAACAAATCTCCTAGCATGCGGGGATTCCACTGTTTCTTTGTCATCAGACATCGGACGTTCTATGCCGGTGTCATACATCGGCTCTTCGTGGTCCCCCTTCTATTCTGTGTCATTCGGAAATTCAAGCGTTGCTTATGCTGGAGGTAATGACGGCACGGTACTTAAAAGTTCCGATGGAGGCTTGAGTTGGACAAACATACGCTCTAATGTCATTGCCGATGTTCCTTTGGCTGTTACCACGGATTTTTACGATTCATATTTTGCCAACGGCAGTGTGGGTTGGTTTGTAGGATATCAAAAAGCAGCCCCGAGCCCCGGTGGATCTATTGTCTATACAACAGACGGGCAAGATTTCTGGTATTCTCA
>Ga0307376_10002393_pt1 | contig 18503 bp, 17 predicted proteins | sample TR2MG_FD_202536 | JGI IMG/M metagenome (GOLD analysis project Ga0307376, IMG submission 202536) | Soil microbial communities from Risofladan, Vaasa, Finland - TR-2 | ecosystem: Environmental > Terrestrial > Soil > Coastal area > Acid sulfate soil | place: Finland: Risofladan, Vaasa | collected...
ACCTTCAACCGATCCCGTTCCTTCCGGCTCATCCGCAGTTCCATCCTCGTCCTCCTCCCGGCCACCCGGCCGGAAAGAGGACAATTCTACTTTGCGGAAACCGGACATTATCACTTTGCGGCGACAGGCGCGCTAGAGCCCATTGCATCGGCCGCGGCCGGAGGCGCATAATAGGCGGCGTCCCGGCCGACAAACAGACCGAAGGGAGGCGCGAGGGTGATCGAACTAAAAAGAATCCTGGTTCCCACCGACTTTTCCGAGCACAGCGAGCAGGCCGCCCGCTACGCCGCCGAACTCGCGAAACGTTTCGGCGCCGAGATTCACTGCATCCACATCGTGGACATCCCGGCGGACCTGCAGGGCACGTCGGCGTACTACATGACCGGCCCGAGCGAGCAGTTCCTTGACCAGATCCGCGAGGAGAGCAAGAAGAACCTCGAGACGTTCGCCCAAAAGAACCTCGCGGGCGCGACTGTCCGGACGGCGTTCCTCGAAGGGAGCCCCTTCGCCCAAATCAGCCGTTACGCGCAGGAACAAAAGATTGACCTGGTGGTGATTGCGACGCACGGCCGGACGGGACTGAAGCACGTCCTGTTCGGCAGCGTGGCGGAGAAGGTCGTCCGCAACGCCCCCTGCCCCGTCCTCGTCGTCAAACGCGAAGAGAGGGATTTCGTTCTGCCGTAAGGCCGTTTTCGCCGCGGAGAACGCAGAGAAAAAGATTCTCCGATTCGGAAACAGTAACCGCAGAAAAGAAGGAGCCGGGCGGATTCGGCCGGCTCCGTTTCCTCCGTTTTTGCTATTCTCGATCTGTTTCTCTGCGCTCTCTGCGCACTCTGCGGTTAAGAACACGCTTAAACATGCCACCGAGCCAATTGTTTCAGCACCGCCAGCCGCCAGCCGGAATATACACGCTCGTCGCGCGCGCGGCGCGAGGCCATCGCCATCGCGCCGGCCAGCGTCGGATAGGCGTGGAAATGCGCCGCCAGCCCGCCGGCCGGTCGGCGTTCGGCAACGGCCTGCGCGAGGGCCGGCAGCATCTCCCCCGCCGACGCCGCAAGAATGTGTCCCCCCACAAGCCGCCCCTGCCGGTCCGCAATCAGTTTCACCATGCCGGCGGTCTCGGCGCGGCAAACGGCGCCGTCCACCTCGGCGAGCGGCTGGCGGTAAATGCGCACGCCGTCGCCCAGTTTCGCCCGCGCTTCCGCTTCTGTCAGGCCCGCGTGCACCAGGGCGGGGTCCGTCAGAACCGCCCACCCCAGGCGCGACAGGTCCACCCGCCGGCCCCAGAGGAAGAGGGCGTCGTGAACGGCCTCGCGGGCCTGGATCTCGGCCGCGTGTGACCACAGCGTCAGGCCGTTGCAGTCGCCGACCGCCCAGACGCGCCGCTGGGTCGAACGCAGATGCCGGTCCACCACGATGCCGCTGCGCGTCGTCTCAATCTCCGTGGCCGCAAGGTTCAGCCCCTCCACGTCGGGGACGCGCTCGCCCGCAACGAGGACCTCCTCGGCCTGGAGTTCCTCGCGCGCCTCGCCCGCGCGGAGGGCGACCATTTTCTCCGCGCCCCGCCGGAGCACCTGGACCGCCTCAGCCCCCGTGCGGAAAGAGACGCCTTCAGCCTGGAGCGCTTCGGCGAGGAGGCCGGCGAGTTCCGCGTCCTCGTCCGGCAGGATGCGCTCGCCCTTCTCGACGACCGTGACCGCGCAGCCGAGCCGCGCCAGCGCCTGGGCGAGTTGCAGGCCCATCGCCGAGCCGCCGAGGACGATGAGGCTCTTCGGCAGGCGCTCCAGGTCCCAGACGTCGCGGGGCACGAGGTACCCCGTCTCCGCCAGGCCGTCTATCTCGGGTGCGGCCATGCGGCCGCCCGTCGCCAGGATGAGCCTTTTGGCCCGCACCTCCTGGTCGCCAACGGCCAGGGTCGAGCGGTCGGTGAAGGCGGCCTGATCGTGGAAGACCTCTATGCCGAGTTTCCGCAACCGCTCCGGGCCGCGGCGAGGCTGGATAGCGCGGACGACGGTTTTCACACGGTCCAGGACGCCTGCGAAGTCCACGCGCACCTCGCCCACCGCCACGCCGAACCGCGGCGCACGGCGCGCGAGGTCCGCGACCATCCCGCAATGGAGGAGCGCCTGGACCGGCACCGGGCCGCGCCACAGGCTCGTGCCACCCAACCGGTCCCGCTCCACGAGGGCGACCGACAGGCCGAACCGCGCCGCTTCCGTGGCGGCCGCCAAGCCGCCCGGCCCGCCCCCAATGACCAGCACGTCGAAGGTTTGCACCGTGCCCCCGCTTCTGCCTGCGCTCGATTCCCGTCCAGTGTACCGCCGGGGCCGCAGTCACGGCAACGGGTAATTGCCCACGGGCAAGCCCACGCGCTTGACCGGCGGCGGTCGGGCGGGTAGTTTCGGGTGAGCGCGGCCGGATAGGCGGCGCGGAAACGGCTTCTGCCCCCTCTTGCCTATGCCGAAACTCAGCGACAGCGTGCGGTACCTGAAAGGTGTGGGGCCGAAGCGCGCCCGCGTTCTGGAGCGTCTCGGCATCCGGACCATCGGCGACGCGCTCTTGCTCTTCCCGCGCAAGTACATTGACCGGGGCGATCTGGTGCCGATCGCCCGCGTCGTCGCCGGCCGCGACCAGGCCGTCCGCGCCCGCGTCGTTGAGACCCGCGCGCCGCGCTGGGGCGACCGCCTCGAAGCCCTCATCGCCGATGAGAGCGGAGAGATGCGCGTCGTCTGGTTCCACGCCCGCTTCCTCGCCAAGGCCATCGAGGCCGACGCCGAGTACCTCTTCTACGGCCGGGTGGGCAAGTACCGCGGACGTTTGCAGATGCAGCACCCGAAGTTCGAGCGCCTCACCACCCCGGGCGAAGGGACCGAAGAGGACCGCATCCTCGTCGAGTATCCGACAACCGAGGGCCTCCAGCAGCCGTCGCTCGTGCGCCTGACCGACGAGGCCCTGCGGATCGGCTTGCCGCTGGCCGGCGAGACGCTGCCCGACCCGATGCGCCGGCGGCTCGACCTGGCGGACCTGGCGGACGCTCTGCGGATGATTCATCGGCCGAAGTCCATGGACGAAGTCCGCCGGGCGCGGCGGCGTCTGGTCTTCAGCGAGTTCTTTTTCATGGAGGTGGCGGTGGCGCTCCGGCGGCGAAGCGCCAAGGCCTCGCACGACGCGCCGCCCGTCGCGGTGGACGCACGGCTCGACGCGCGCATCCGCGCGCGGTTCCCTTACACGTTCACGCGGGCCCAGGACAAGGCGATCGCCGAGATGCGCGAGGACCTGGCGCGCGACCGCCCGATGACGCGCTTGCTTCAGGGCGACGTGGGGTGCGGGAAAACGGCCGTTGCCCTCTACGCCGCCCTCGCCACCGTCGCTGCCGGATACCAGGCCGCCATCATGGCCCCGACGGAAATCCTCGCCACCCAGCACTACCAGAACGTCGAGAAATACCTCGTCGGCAGCCGCGTCAAGTGGGCGCTGCTCGTGGGGGGCATGGCAGCCGAGCAGCGGCGCAAGGTCCTTCGCCGCATCCGCCGAGGCGAATCGAACATCATCGTCGGCACGCATGCGCTGATTCAGCAGGACGTGGCGTTCGCGCGCCTGGGCCTGGTGGTGGTGGACGAGCAGCACAAGTTTGGCGTCCTCCAGCGGGCGGAGGCCAAGTGGCAGACCGCCGAGGACGTGCCGAACCTTCAACCGCATTACCTCGTCATGACCGCGACGCCGATCCCGCGGACGCTCGCGCTGACGGTCTTCGGCGACCTGGACGTCTCAACGATTGACGAGATGCCGCCCGGCCGGACGCCCGTCGAGACCTGGGCCGTCGGACCAAGCGAGCGAGAGAAGGCGTACCGATTCGCCCGCAAGGAACTGGCGGCGGGTCGGCAGGTGTTCATCGTCTGCCCGCTCGTCGAGGAAAGCGAAAAGTCGGACCTGAAAGCCGCCACCGAGGAGGCGGAACGCCTCGCAACGGAAGTTTTCCCCGACTACGCGGTCGGCCTGCTGCACGGGCGAATGAAACCGGCCGAAAAGGACACCGTGATGGACCGCTTCCGCCGCGGCCAAATCCACGTCCTCGTCTCGACCGTCGTCATCGAGGTCGGCGTGGACATGCCGAACGCCACCGTGATGATTATCGAGCACGCGGAACGTTTCGGCCTGGCGCAACTGCACCAGTTGCGCGGGCGGATCGGTCGCGGCGCCGCCAAGAGCACCTGCATCCTTCTGGCCGAGCCGACGACCGAAGAGGCCGAGCGAAGAATCCAGGTCATGACCGAGACGACCGACGGCTTTCGCATCGCGGAGGAGGACCTGCGCTTGCGCGGGCCGGGGGAATTCTTCGGCACGCGCCAGCACGGGATGCCGGACCTGCTGGTGGGCAGCATCATTGACGACACCGATTTGCTGCGCCTTGCGCGGAAAGAGGCGTTCGAGTGGATCAAGCGCGACCCGGCCCTCGAGCGCCCCGAGTCGCAACCGGTGAAAAGGGCGCTCGCAAAACGCTTCGCCGACGCGATAAGATTGATCGAAGTGGGATAACGTTTAGCCGCAACCCCGCAGGGGTGCGGCAAATCGAAAATCAAAAATGGAAAGGGGCTAGCCGCCCATGACACGCGACACACCGAACGACCCGTTGAAAAGCCTGAAGTTCGGCGCCGATGGCCTCATCCCCGCCATCGCCCAGAACGCCGCGAGCGGCGAGGTGCTGATGGTCGCCTGGATGAACGCCGAGGCGCTCGCGCGGACCATCGAAACGGGCGAAGCGCATTACTGGTCGCGCAGCCGAAAGAAACTCTGGCACAAGGGCGAAGAGAGCGGCAACGTCCAGAAGATAAAGGAAATCCGTACCGACTGCGACAAGGACGTGCTGCTGCTGAAGGTGGAGCAAATCGGCGGCGCCGCCTGCCACACCGGCTTCCGCTCCTGCTTTTCCTGGGTGCTTCGGAAGGATGAATGGGCCGAGGACGGCGTGAAGGTGTTCGAGCCGGAGGAGAAGTACGGGAGGAAATGACGAAACCCAAAATCCGAATGCCAAATCAAACGCCAATGCCGAATGATGTCCCGCCCCGTAGGGGCAGAGTTGTACTCTAGCCACGGGCACCGCAAAGTTGCGCCGTCACCGGACAAACGTTGCCTTCACGCGCTTCGATACGCAGAAGTAGGGGATCCAAATCGCACAGGCGATGAGGGTTCTTCCAAAGCCTTCCCCGTAGCCCCTGACGGCTTCTCGCAAATCCAGCCCTTCGGCTTGGCCAACCCAGGCTATGATCGGCAACATCAGCAGATTCACAGCCAGCACGGTGACCAGAAATACAATGTACAACCTTGGAACAAAACTTCGTTTTTGGAAGAAGAACACCAGCAGGACAATGTCAAAGGCAAGGATCGCCAGCGAGAGCACAATCTCCACCACGGCAGCGCCGGTTAGATACGGATAGCCCCGCATGGCAGTCGTAAAAAACGCGTTGACGTTCTGAATGATTCCCCCAATCAGAACTAGCGGCGTACCGATGAGGCCCAGCATCGGCAATAGAAGCCAGCCAGAGATGCCGACCAAGTTCGGCTGGCCGCCCTGTTTCTCGCGCCTCCGCCGTGTGCATATGAGCACAACCAATAGCGCGACAAGCAGGACAAACGCGCCCAGCGTCACATACCACCACCATGACATTGTCGGCCCCCTTTGTGGATTTTTCTAAGACACCCGTCCGCATCCCAAAAAATCTATCCTCTCGAGAAGTATGCACTACCCGACGGCGCCGGTAAACAAAAAAACCGGGGAGAACAACATCCCGAAAGTCTATTGCTTCTACCCCTCAGGACCCCCAGAATGGTTTCGCCATGACCCGGAAGCGTGTGCAAGTCGGTGATGTCCGTAGCGCGCTCTTGGCCGCAGCCGCATGTGCGGTCATCCTCTCGGCCGCCGGATGCAGCATCTCGCACAGCGACCGGCCGGTGGACCCGGAGACGGGGGTCCTCAACTTCGCGAAGGTTTCCGACTCGCTTTGGCGCGGCGGGCAGCCATCGGCCGAGAGTTTCACCAAGTTAAAGGCGATGGGCGTCCGGACGGTCGTCTCGCTCCGCACGTTCAACACGGACCGGCGGCTCCTCAAAGGGCATGGACTCAAGTATCTGCACATTTCATTCAAGACGTGGCACCCCGAGACGGAGGACATCCTGGAGTTCCTCAAAACCGTCGAGGACCCGGCGAACCAGCCCGTATTCGTCCACTGCAAGTGGGGGACCGACCGCTCCGGCATGATGACGGCGGTGTACCGCATCGTCGTCGAGGGGTGGGCGAAGGAGCAGGCGCTCGAGGAGATGCACGCGATGGGCTTTAATGAGGCGTGGGACTCCATCAGCGATTACGTGGAGCGCCTGGACGCGGCTGCGATCAAGGAGCGCCTGCGCGACGCCCCTGCCCCGCCGCTTGAGGTTGTACCATAAAGGTTTCACCCCTCGCTTGCGCTCGGGGCTAGGCAACGGTTGCGCCGTTGCCCGACCGGCCGCGAACCTCTATAATGCCGCCATGACCTGGAAGCGGCCGCTCCTCATTTATCCCTACAGCCCCGACAAAAAGAGCGAACGGCTCTACGGGGGCTTGGCAATCATCAACCCGATCGGCCTGGAGGTCGTCGCCACACGGCTGCGGCCCGTCGTCGAGGAATTGTGCCTTGTGGACATGCGCCTCGAAGCGGAGCCGCTCGACGATATTATCCGCCGCTTCCGGCCGGACATGATTGCGGTCAGCCTCATGTGGGGCCGCGACGAGTTCACCGACGCGCTTATCCGCGGCCTGCCTAAAGACGTCACGCTGGTCCTGGGCGGCCTTTATGCCACGCGCGAGGCAGAGGAAATCATCCGCGATTTCCCCGAGATGGATATCCTGGCCGTCGGCTACGGCGAGGATGCGCTGCGCGAAATGGTGGAGCGCGGAAGCCCCGAGGGCGTCGCCGGCCTCTGGTACCGCAAGCGCCCGACCGCCTTTCCGCCCCAGGTGCGCCCCGCGTCTCCCGCGGCGCCGTCCAAACCCGACGCCGACCTCGTCAAAAACCCCCGCCGCGCCGACATCCATCCCGAGCACTTCCATCTCGACCGCTCCGTCCGGCGCTACGAGTACCCGTGGATGACCCTCAAGGGCGACAACATCCTGACGAGCGTCGGATGCCCGATGGTCTGCGCGTTCTGCAAGTGGCGCGAGAACATCTTCGGCGACCTTCAGCCCTGGATCGGCCGGGAGCCGGAGGACGTCGTCGCCGAACTCGCGGAGACCGACGCCGACGTCGTGCACCTGGTGGACGCCAACTTCGCGGCGGACCTCGGGCGGGTCGAACGCATCTGCGACCTCCTGATTGAGCGCGACATCCGCCACCTCTATGCCTGCGAGATCCGCATCAACGCGCTCGCCAAGAGCGCCGAACTCGTCAAGAAAATGGAGCGGGCGGGGTTCTTCATGTTCATGATCGGCATCGAGTCCAACCAGCCGAGGCTCCTCAAGGCGATGCGCAAGGGCTACACCGTCGAAATGTGCCGGCGGGCGTTTCGGCATCTCGCCGAGACCAGCATCCTGACGCTCGGCAACTTTCTCATCGGGAACCCCGGCGAGACAGCCGAGGAGATGCTCGGCATCGCCGACTACGCGGCCGACCTGGGGTGCGACTTCATCAGCCCCAACAAAATCTACGCCTACGCCAACACCGACTTCGAGCAGTGGGTCCTCGCGCAGCCGGGGATGAAAGTGGTCGGCCGGCGGCGATACGTCGTGAGCGACTCTTGCGGCGTGGAAGACCTGCGGCGCATTCAGGCCCGCATCATGCTGCGCTTTCTCCGCAAGCACCCGCCGTGGATCCCCTACCGCAAGGCGCTCGCGCACCCGATGGTCCAGCGGATCGGGCGGGAGAAGGTGCGGCGGGCGATGCTGCGGAGCCTGTGGAACCACGTGGCGGACACGAACTTCCGCCGGCGGGCGCTGGCGCGGCTGCTGAAACGGTTCCGCCGCCCGGAGGCGGGTGCCGCGGCGGTATAGCCGCCCCCGCAACCACCACGGGTGCCACCGATTGCTTGTCAATCGGTGCGACGGGTGTCGGGCGCACGGTTTGACAAGCAAACCGTGGCACCCGCAGGGCAAAGAAGTGCCATTCTTTTGTGCTGCACCCCTCGCCACTCCCCCGCTGCTTTTTGCTTGACGCTCTGCGCCGACCGGCTTCTAATGGGAGGGAAAGGGTTTCTGCGCGTGTGCGGAGCCTGTGAGGAACCCCCGGCACACATCACACGGAGGACGAACCCATGCGTCGGCTCACCGTTCTACTGGCCCTTGCGGGGCTTGCGATCTGGGGCGTGTCCTCGGCCTTGTCCCAGGCGGAGGACGAGTGGTCGCTGCCGCCCGTGAAACTCCGGCCGGACCGGCCGACCGAGGCCGAGCCGATCCCGCCTTCGCCGGACGACCGCCCGGCCCCCGAAGAGCCGGCCCCTGCTCCGGAAGCCGAGCCGGCCCCCGCGCCGGCACCTGAGCCGGCGCCCGAGCCTCCGCCGGCCCCTCTGCCCGAGCCTCTTCCGGAGCCAGCGCCCGAACCGGAACCCGCGCCGGCGCCTCTGCCGGCGCCTCTGCCCGAACCCGTGCCGGAGCCGGCCCCCGCGCCGGTGCCCGAGCCTGCGCCGATGCCCGAACTTGTTCCCGCGCCGGAGCCGGTGGACGTGACAACGCCCGCCGAGCCAGCTACGGCGCCGGAGGTCCCGCTGGCGCCGCCGGCGGCGCTGACGCCCAGGACGCCGAAGGCTGAGGAAATCCAGGCCGAGACCGTCGAGGCCCAGATCGAGCCCGAACCCGAAACGGACTTCACGGGGATGCAGGAACTGGGCCTGGTGGAGGAAGTGACGCGGCTGCGGAAGGCCTACGGGCGGGCGTTGGTGGCCCTGAAGGACTATTACCTGACCCGCGGCGCCCAGCATAAGATCGAGTGGATTGACCAGGAATTGGCCGCGTTTGAGGCCGTGCCGAAAACCCGGTATCTCACCATCGCCGAAGTCGTCGGCCCGGACCTGAAGCCCGCGAAGCGCATCCCCGCCGCCGACCAACTCTACACCGAAGGCCTGGACTATAAGGACTACCCGGCCTTCCCGCCGGCCAAGAAGGAGTACCTGAAGAACGCGCTCCTGAAGTTCCAGGCGATCATCGAGAAGTACCCCCAGAGCGACAAGATAGACGACGCGGCCTTCCGGATGGGCGAGATTTACGGCGGTTGGTATTTCCAGGACTGGGCCCGCGCGGTCCAGTGCTACGAGCGGTGCTGGCAGTGGAACCCCGAGACGAACTACCCCGCCCGCTTCAACGCCGCCAAAATCTACGAGGAGAAACTCAAAAACCGCATCAAGGCCGTCGAACTCTACAACGCGGCCATGCTGAAATCCAAGAACCCCGACGAGGTCAATCAGGCCCGCGAGCGCATCCGGGCCTTGACGGGGAAATAACGCGGCGAAGCCGCGAGCTTGTCCGCCGTAGTCCCGGCACGCCGGGACGAAGGCGGAAGCGAGGCACGGGCCTTTGCCCTTTCGAGGGCGAAGGCCCGTGTGTTTGCGGTTGCAACACGCGGCGGGCGCCGATAGACTGCCTCGCGCGGGGTTCCGCTGAACCGGGTGGCACTGGCGGCTCGCCCGCCAGTGCGCCGTTCATCCGAGCCGGGTTGTGAACCTTCGCCCCGAGGAGCGCTGCGCGTGACGCAACCCATCCGCGTCGGCCTGGGATTCGACGTTCACCGCCTGGCGGAGGGCCGTCGGCTGATCCTCGCCGGTGTCGAAGTACCGCATGCCCTCGGCCCCGTGGCCCACTCGGACGGCGACGTGGTGCTCCACGCCGTCGCCGACGCCGCCCTCGGCGCCGCGGGCCTCGGCGACCTGGGCGACCATTTTCCGGACACCGACCCGGCCTGGAAGGATGCCGATTCAAGCCGCATCCTCGCTCTAGCCCTGGCGAAGGTGAAAACGGCAGGATGGCGGCCAACGAGCGCCGACGTGAACATGCTCCTCGAGCGGCCGAAGTTGGGCGGCCTCAAGGAAAAGATGCGCGGGCGGCTGGCCGAGTTGCTGGGCGTCGCACCGGAGGCGGTCGGCCTGAAGGCCCGGACCTTCGAGGGCCTGGGGCCCGTCGGCGAAGGGCGGGCCGTCGCCGCCCAGGCCGTCGTCGTGCTCGAGCACGTTTAGCCGGTCGCCCAGGCGACCGCATCATTCGGAGGCACGCGTGACCATCCGCGAGAATGACCTGCACGTCACCAACACCCTCACCCGCCGGCGCGAGAAGTTTGAGCCCCTCTCGCCACCCCACGTCGGCATGTACGTCTGCGGGCCGACCGTCTATGGCGACGCGCACCTGGGCCACGCGAAATCCTACATCTCGTTCGACATCATCGTGCGGTACCTGCGGTACCTGGGGTACGACGTCACCTACGTCCAGAACGTCACCGACGTCGGCCACCTGACGGATGATGCCGACGCCGGCGAGGACAAGGTCGAGAAGGCGGCCCGGGCGAAGAAGGTCCACCCGATGCAGATTGCCGAGCACTTCACCCGCCGCTACTTCGAGGACATGGACCGCCTGAACGTCCTGCGGCCGGACATCAGCCCGCGCGCAAGCGGCCACATCGTCGAACAGATTGAGCACACGAAGCGCCTCATTGAGGGCGGGCACGCCTACGAGGCGAACGGGTCGGTCTATTTCGACGTGGCCAGTTGGCCGGCCTACGGGCGCCTCTCCGGTCGAAGCGTCAAAGAGATGCAGGCCGGCGCCCGCGTCGAGGTAAGCGCCGAGAAGCGACATCCCGCCGACTTCGCCCTCTGGAAACGGGCCGAGCCGGGCCACATCATGCAGTGGCCGAGCCCCTGGGGCGTCGGCTACCCCGGCTGGCACATCGAGTGCACCGTCATGGGCCAGAAGTACCTGGGCGAGACGCTCGACATCCACGGCGGGGGCATCGAGAACCAATTCCCCCACCACGAGGACGAAATCGCCCAGGCCGAGGCCGCCACCGGAAAACCGTTCGTGCGGTACTGGCTCCACAACAACATGGTGACCGTCGGCGGGCAGAAGATGGGCAAAAGCCTGGGCAACTTTCTCACCTTGCGAGACGCATTTAAAAAATGGGATCCCATGGTCATCCGCCTCTTCATTCTCCAGAGCCATTACCGCAGCCCGACGGACTTTTCGGAAGATGCGCTGGACGCCGTGGACAAAGGATTCTCAAAGATCCGTGCATTCGCTTCTTCTGCAGATATACATCTCGATCTCAACAGAACCATTGCGGCTATGGGCAAAGGCACCGATGGGGGCTCTCGGCCGCCAGCCAGATCTGGCATAACCTCTACGCTGGACAAGTGCTACAGCCGATTCCGTGAAGCCATGGATTCTGATTTCAACTCGCCCCAAGCGCTGGCGCAAGTATTCAAAATCGCGGACCTCGGATGGGATTTGATGGCAGAAGGGGACCTTGAGGACAAGCAGAAGATGGCGGACGTGTTCGCGGCAAGGCGCGCACTGAGGGAATTGGCAGAGGATGTTCTGGGACTTAACATTAGCGTAACGCAGGAAGCCGTCCAACTAGACGTCTTGCCTAAGGTTATCGACATTATCATCGAACAGCGGGCCGAGGCACGCAAGGCCAAGGATTTCAAAGGCGCCGATGCCATCCGCAATTGCCTCGCCGAGGCAGGGATTTGGCTGGAAGATACGCCCGACGGCACGACCTGGCGGATAAAGTGAGCCAACGTTCTCCCCTCTCCCCTTGCGGGAGAGGGGGCGGGGGTGAGGGGGGTGAAAGGCACCAACTCCGTCACCCTCACCCGGCTTCACCACCCTTTCCCATCAAGGGAGAGGGAAGGAAGTGGAAAACAGCCTCTATGAGAATCCTCGGCATAGACCCCGGCCTGGAGCGGACCGGCTACGGCGTCATCGAGACGCTCGATGGCGCACCGGGCGCCATGCGCCTCATCGAGGCCGGCGTCGTCCGCACCAGCCCCAAGGACGACCTCGCGGCACGCCTGGCTGAACTCCACACCGGCCTCTCGGCCGTCCTCGCCGAGTTCAAGCCCGACGCCGTCGCCGTCGAAGAGCTTTACTCGCACTACAAGCACCCGCGGACAGCCATCCTGATGGGCCACGCGCGCGGCATCATCTTTCTGGCGGCAGCCCAGGCCGGCCTCCCGGTCACGAGTTACGGCGCGACGCACATCAAGAAAGCGCTCGTGGGAAGCGGCCACGCCTCCAAGCATCAGGTCCAGCGGGCGATCCAGAGCCACGTCGGCCTGGCGCGGGCGCCGGAACCGGCGGACGTGGCCGACGCCCTGGCCGTCGCCCTCTGCCACGCCCACCGCGCCGCGAGGGCCATGACATCAAGAACACCGGGTTGAAACGCAGAGGACGCAGAGACCGCAGAGAAAAGCAAAAATCGGGGAACAGCAGAAACGGGCTTGGCTTGAAAAACAGAATGCTTTTTTTCTCTGCGCTCTCTGCGTTCTCTGCGGTTAAAATACCCGTCGGATTGGACGGCCCATGATCGCACGCGTCTCGGGACAACTCGAAGAGGTTCGCCAGGACCGGGTCGTCGTCTCGGCCGGGGCCGTCGCCTATGAGATTCTGGTGGCGCCGGTGACGGCCGACGACCTTCGCCCACACCTGGGCCGGCGCGTCACGCTCCACACGCTGGAGTATTTCGACGGCAACCCGGCCTACGGCCAGATGGTTCCCCGGCTGGCGGGGTTCCTCTCGGAAACCGAGAAGCGGTTCTTCATCCGCTACGTGAGCGTCCAGGGCCTGGGCGTGGCGAAGGGCCTCAAGAGCCTCGTCGTGCCGGTCGGCGAGATTGCCGCACGCATCGAAGCGCGCGACGCCGCGCGCCTGGCGGAACTGCCGGGCATCGGCCGGCGGACGGCCGAGAAGATCATCGCCGAACTGGTCGGCAAACTGGACGAGTTCGCCCTCGCCGCCGGGGCCGAGCGACGCGGCGAAGAACCTGAATCGAAGCGCGAGGCCGTCGCGGTCCTCCTGCAACTGGGTCTTGCGCGCCCCGAGGCGATGGAGCGCGTGGACGCCGCCTTCGAACGCCTCGGCGCGGAGGCAAGCGTCGAAGCGCTTGTGCGCGAGGCGTTTCACCAGGGCACCACCGCCGCGGAAGGTTAACCGACAACAATGCCGCGTGAACGCATAGTGAGCCCCGAGAGTCGCGGACCCGACGAGGAAGGGTTCTCGTGGAGCCTCCGCCCCAAACGCCTCGGCGAGGTGGTCGGCCAGAAAACGCTCATCGAGAAACTCCTCATCGCCATCCAGGCCGCCAAGGGGCGCAAGGAACCGCTCGAGCACGTCCTCCTCTACGGCCCGCCGGGCCTCGGGAAGACGACCCTGGCGCACGTCGTCGCAGCCGAAATGGGCGCGGGGATCAAGACGACGAGCGGGCCGGCACTGACGCGGCCGGCGGACCTGGTGGGGATCCTGACGAACCTCGCCCGCGGCGACGTCCTCTTCATTGACGAGGTCCATCGCCTCGGCCCCGTCGTCGAAGAGTTCATCTACCCGGCGATGGAAGAGTTCCGGATTGACATCACGGTGGACCGGGGCTCGTTCGCTCGGACAATCAACGTGCCGCTCCAGCCGTTCACCCTCATCGGCGCGACGACGCGCGCGGGGTTTCTCTCGGCGCCGCTGCGGGAACGGTTCGGCCTCTACCACCACTTCGAGTTCTATCCGGAGGAGGACTTGCTTGAGATTGCGCGGCGATCGGCAAAGTTGTTGGCTGTGCCGACCGATCCCGACGCGCTCCGCGAGGTCGCCCGCCGGAGCCGCGGCACGCCGCGCGTCACCATCCGCCTGATGCGCCGTATGCGCGACTTCGCCCAGGTGAAAGGCGACGGGCGCGTGACGCCCGAGATCGCGCGCGAGGCCTTGAAGATGGAAGCCGTCGACGAAAAAGGCCTGGACGACCTCGACCGCAAGTTCCTGCGGGTGCTCATCGAGACGTACGGCGGCGGTCCGGCGGGGATTGAGGCCATCGCCGCCACCTTGAACGAAGAGGTGGACACCCTGGTGGACATGGTCGAGCCGTACCTCTTGAAAATCGGCTTCGTCGGCCGGACGCGCCAGGGCCGCATCGCCACGCCCGACGCCTACAAACACCTAGGCCTCAGGCCGCCTGCCGGGGCGGGCAAGACGAAGAGGCATGGCAGGCCCGACCTGTTCGACGTGGACGCCTGAAGCGTCAGAGGCGTGCCGGAGAAAACGCGATTTTGGCCTGGACAGAGTGGCTCCAATCCGGTAACATACGATTCGCTTCCATCGCATCTCCGGAAAAGGTGTCTAAATAATAAGGAGTCTGAAAAGTGGACGTTCAAACTTTTTTCCAAACGCGTGGGCCGCGAGAACTGATCAGATACGCGCTGCTGATTCTCGTCGGGATCGTTGTGCTGGTCGGCCTGTTTCAGTGTTTTTACCAGGTGGCCCACGACAGCGAGGCCGTGGTGCTTCGGTTCGGCAAGCACATCGAGACGACGGGGCCGGGCCTTCATTTCAAGTTTCCCTTCGGGATCGACGAGGCGCACGTCATCCAGGTAGCGCACGTGAGAACCATGGAGTTCGGTTTTGACACGGTCGTCCCCGGCAAGCGGACTCAGTATGGCCCGACCACCGAAGCGCAGAAGGGCGCCGCCCGCATGCTGTCCGGGGACCTGAACATCGCCAACGTGGATTGGACGGTCCAGTATCGAATCAAGGACATCAAGGACTACCTTTTCAACGTGGAGGACGTCCCGGGAACCATCCGTGACGTCAGCGAGTCCGTGATGCGGGCGCTGGTCGGCGACCGCTCGGTAGACGAGGTCCTTACCATCGGCCGTACCGAGCTCCACCGTGAGGCCCTCCGCGTCACCCAGGACAGATTGGACGAACTCGGGTGCGGCGTGAAGCTGGCGGAATTGAACCTTCAGGACGTCCGCCCGCCCGACCCGGTCAAAGAGGCCTTCGACGGCGTCAACCGGGCGCGGCAAAAGAAGGAAGAACTCATCAATCAGGCCATGTCCGAACGCAACCGAAATGTCCCGGCCGCGCGGGGCGAACGCGAACGCACGATCAAGGGGGCCGAGGCTTACAAGGACAGGAAGGTTCGGGAGGTCACGGGCGAGATGAACGCCTTCTTAGACCGCTACGCGGCCTATCAGAAGGCCAAGGAGGAGACCCGCGTCCGCCTCTACATGGAAACCATGGAGGACATCCTGCAAAAATCCGAACGGAAAATCTTCGTGGATTCCTCGGTCCGGAGCATCCTGCCCTTCCTTGACCTGGGCACGCCGAAAGGGGGTGAACGATGAAGATTCTCGCCTCCATCGTCCTCGTGATCGTGCTCATCGCAGCCATCGTTCTTTCTTCCGCCCTCTATACGGTGAGCGAGTTCGAGTACGTCGTCATCACGGAGTTCGGCAAACCGGTCCGAATCGTCACCGAGGCCGGCCTGCGGTGGAAAACTCCCTTCATCCAGAAAGTCACCCGCATCGAGAAGCGCATCCTCTCGTGGGACGGCGACCCGAACGACGTCATCACCAAGGACTTGAAGAGCATCTACATTGACACCATCGCGCGGTGGCGAATTGTCGATCCCAAGCAGTTTTACATCTCCCTGACCGGGCAAATTCACAACGGCATGAAGAAACTCGACGACATCGTGGACGGCGTGGTCCGCGACATCATCGGTGAGAACACCCTCATTGAGGTCGTCCGCTCAACCAACCGTCCGCTCCAGTATGAGGTCGAAGAAATGGGGCCGGGCCAACGGCCCGAACAACAGAGCATTGAGGTCGGACGCGAAAAAATCGTCCAGACCATTTTCGCCCAGGCACGCGAAGGCCTCGAGGAACGCTTCGGCATCGAGTTGATCGACGTGCGCATCAAACGGGTCAACTACACCGAAACCGTCCGCCAGGACGTGTACAACCGCATGCAATCGGAACGTAACCGCATCTCCGAACGCTACCTGAGCGAGGCGAAGGAGGAACAGAACAAGATCCTCGGCGACATGCAGAAGGAACTGGCCACCATCGAGGGCGAAGCCAGCCAGCGGTCCGCCGAGATCCGAGGCGAGGCCGACGCCACCGTCATCGACATCTACGCCGGCGCCATCCGCCAAGCCCCCGAATTCTACCGCTTCCTCAGGACCCTCGAGGCCTATCGCAACTCCTTCGACTCGAAAACGATCATCATCCTTTCGACCGACAGCCCGTTCCTGAGGCTGCTGAAGGAGGAAATCGCCCCGGACGGACTGAATCCGCCCCGGGAACCCTAGAGGCACTGTTTCATAACCGAATCCGCAAGTTTAGCCGCGACCCGCCAGGAGAACGCGCTCCCCTGGTGGGTCGCGGCTAATCATTCTCGCCGCGCGAACGGCCGATAGAGCGGGTCGCCGATGAAGCACATCTGCCACGAAAGCATCGGCTGAGCCATCCATGCCGCCTCCCCCCACGAGTAGCCTTTGAGCAAGCGGTCCATGAGAATGTCCACGCTGGGCGTGCCGGTGAGGAACGGCTCATAAACGGCCCCGGCGGTGACGGCAGCGCCGTGCACGAGGAGCGGTCCGACCCAATGGTTTGCCGGGTCGCGGATGGCCGCGCCTGTAAAACTCTGGATGTGGTAGGCGATGGCGCCGCGGTTGAAGCGGAAGTCGCGCTTCGTCATCGGCCCGGCGGCGGACTCGTGGTACCAGCCGAGGTAAACGGCGGCGTCGGGCATCGGATGATTGAGCGGCAGGATTTCCGGCCGCGTGTCCACCTCGGTTGCGAACCCCGCGCGCGTGAGGCTCTCGGCCGCACGCAGGAGCCACTGGTCGCCCATCGCGTAGCCGGGCTTGGTGATGCTGCGGGTGTCCACATAGGCGCGGCCCGCCAGACCCCCGTGCGCCTCGGCCCAGAGGGCATCGTCCACGAGGCGCTTGGCTATTGCCGCGCTCGGCCCGTCCAGACGCGAAACCAGGATCATCGCGCCATCGAGCGGCGGGCCGAACGGCTCGTCCGCCCCGAAGTACGGATTCACGAGGCCGCCGACCAACTCGTGTCCGCCGGACGGCACGAGCACGAGTTCCGAATCCACCGCCGCCGCTTTCGAAAGGTACATCGTCTTGACGTCTTCGTAGCCGGCCACCTTAACGGGAACGCCGAAGACGGGCACAAGGTACTTGGCTCGCCGGTCGCCCAGGCCGAGGGTGAGGATCCCGTCCGGCAGGCCGACCTGGAGCCGCCCTTCCCACTCCGTGAGGAACGCCCGCAGGGGGTCGCGGATCGTCCGGTCGAACTGGTCCCGCGAGATTTCCTCGTCGGCCGGGGCCGCCACTAGACACAGGTTCTCCTCCGGGATGCCGCGCGACTCCAGGTAGTGCCGCGCGACCTCGACCCCTTCGGGAACCGTTTCGGACGCCAGGACGATTGTCCGCTCGGCCTCGGGAGCGGCGGCCTGTACGGCGGCGGTCACGAGAAGCGCTAGCACGATGGCCGCCGCCGTTTGCCGCAATCCCGCCTCCCTCTCGCCGCTCACTCCTCGGACGCACCCGCCGCGCCCGGCGGGCCGGCCACCTCGTTCAGGACATGCTCCTCGATGTAGATAGGCGTATCATTGGCGATGCCCAGGGCGATGGCGTCCGACGGCCGGGCGTCCACGCGGACCTCGTCGCCGTTGCGCTCGATCACGAGGTTCGCGAAGAACGTGTGGTCCTTCAGGTCCGTCACCACCACCCTTTGGAGCCGCCCGCCCATCGCTTCGATGACGCCGGCGAGAAGATCGTGGGTCAGCGGCCGGGGGAGGCGCAGGCCCTTAAGGCGCCGGTCAATCGCCGCCGCCTCGAAAAAGCCGATGACGATCGGAAACGCCCGCTCGCCGCCCGTCTCCTTCAGGACGATGACCTGGTGGTCGCCGCCCTCGTTAATCACGATCCGCACGAGTTCGACACGGACTTCCATGGCCCGTCTCCGCTTCCGGCGCCCCGGATATTCTACACGGCGTCGGCGTCGCGGCAAGGGGCAAACGGCATCGCTCGCCCGCCGTCAACGTTTAGCCGCGATCCCGGCGCGCCGGGAGAGCGCGCTCCCCTGTCGGGTCGCGGCTAATCATCTCGCCTCTCAACAGAGCCGCGACCGCAGGGAGCGGCGCCGTGAATCACATGAGATCGGCGAGGTTCTTTTCGAGCGCCGCGAGTGTCGCGCGGGCCTCGTCGGCCCGTGCCCGCTCGCGCTCGACGACCTCCGCGGGGGCCCGATCGACGAAGTTGGAGTTCGCCAGTTTCTTCTCCAGTCCCTGGAGGAACGCGCGTTCCTTGGCAATGCGGTCCCTCAGGCGATTTCGTTCTGCCTCGAAGTCAATCAGCCCTTCCAGCGGCACATAGACCTCCGCCCCCGCGACGATCTCCGTGGCCGCGTGCGGCGGCTTCTCGACCTCGGGTCCGGCCGTCAGTCGCTCGACGCCCGCCAGGCACTGGACCAACCCCTCGGCCGCGGTG
>Ga0307376_10002398_pt1 | contig 18457 bp, 24 predicted proteins | sample TR2MG_FD_202536 | JGI IMG/M metagenome (GOLD analysis project Ga0307376, IMG submission 202536) | Soil microbial communities from Risofladan, Vaasa, Finland - TR-2 | ecosystem: Environmental > Terrestrial > Soil > Coastal area > Acid sulfate soil | place: Finland: Risofladan, Vaasa | collected...
AATCTGAAGGACCGCAACGGCTCGGAAGGCGCCCTTGTCCAGGCTCCACCTTCGGGCAATTCAAATCTTATCCAGCCACCGGCAACTCGTTCCAATCAGTAGTGTAATTCGGCGTCTTCCCTTCCCTACGTATCCGATTAGGAATTTCCACTCGCATTTTTCTTGTCACTCTTGTCCGTATACGCAACAAATGCCCAGATTGCGAGTCCTGTAGCGATGGCCGCACAGGGCAATGCAATATATGGGTCTGTGAACAAATACGTAAATAAATAAAACCAAAAAAAGAAAAGTACGCCGATACCGATCAAAGCGATCATCAGCATCCAGTAGAGGACCAAGCAGAAGATGGCAAAACCAGCGATGGCGAGGCCGAATAAGATTGCAAGGAGGGTCATTTGTTATGGTGACTAGCGTTGCCCTACGCCGTTGCCTCTAGCACTTTGATCTTCCCCACACTCTCCTCGAATGCAGAATCACTCAAGCCGAACGACTTGGATATCAGGCTGCGGCTATCCTCCAGTATTTCGACGACCTCGCTTATAGAGTTACAGGATTCCAGCTTGGATTTCACACCAAAGAGTTTTGGGATGTCGAACAATCCCGGATTTTTATTCCCGCTCTTGAGTGTCGCTACGATGATGCTGCGAACTTCTATTTCATTCATGATGATTCTTTTGCTCTTTGATCAAAGTGTTTAATTGCAAGTGCACCCACTTTTTTTGTAGTAGTGTAGTTCCATCCATAACCTATACCGATTGATACAATCGGAACAGTGTATTTCAATATGGAACGTTGCAGAATTTTTATGCCTACTTTAGCTGCTATCCTTTTAAACGCTGCCAATGTCTCCTTCTTGAGAACGGCTTTAACAGCAAGTCCTGCTAATTTTCCGCCCACTTTCATACCGAATTTACCAGCTTCTTCTGCTGCTGCACCCCCAAGAGCAAAAGCAAGAATTACTAGAATATCTTCTGGATCATCTGGATCTAATGGTACGCCATAAAGCTTTGCCAAATTAGCCACAAGTTGCAACTGAATGCGTAACAGTAAGATAGCTTCCCCCCCTACACCTGCTGCTGCAATGGCAATATTTGCTGGGATTCCAACAAGTGCCTCTCCACCTGTAAAAATTGCAACAAGTTCATCACTTGAAATAGCTGCGCCTGTCACCCCACCAAGTATTGCTGCATTTTTGGCGGCAACAGCAATTAGCTTTTTAGCTATTATTTCCTTATCCTTCGTACCATATTTTGATTCAAAATACTCAACATTGGCCTTGTTAAAATAGTTTGAAAATGACTTATGAACAATCTTAAAAAGCCACTCACCTGACTTGAAAGATTGCCAACCACCAACTTCTTCATAATCCCGTTTTGCCTCGGCCAATTGTTGCTTGATGTCATCTTTATCAGTCATACCATCCCCATGTAGGCTCTAATCGCTTAGTAATAGCATATTGCACCCTGTATCAAAATTTGTAAAGAAACAACAATTCACGCCTAGTCTATACAACCTGGGTGCTGAATACAGTGAAGAAAGAATCTACGTCTCTTGGTGCCTTGCTAGGCAAGAATATTGCTGAGCGGCGAATAGCTCTAGGGCTTACTCAAGCCGAATTTGCTGAGCGGCTTGGGGCTGATTCAGTGACCGTCTCAAGATTTGAGCGTGGAAGTAATTTACCGTCGTTGCTACGACTTGAGAAAATTGCCGAAACGCTTGGAATGCCATTGGCGGAACTACTTTCGCAGTCCACAAACCTGTGTACGGACCAATCGTTGCTAATTCAGGGATGGATCGCTGACCTATCTGAGTCTGATCGTCGTTTTGTACTGGATATGGTCCAGGCTTGGTGTGAGAGGCTTAGGGCCTAGCAAAACCAAACCACTACCAAGCCACCGGCAACTCATTCCAATCCGTAGTGTAATTCGGAGTTTTTCTCTCCCTTCGCATCGCCCATCGATGTTGAATTCCTGACGCAGCAATGGTCATACTCCCCTTGCCCATTTTTCGGTTGATCGAATCCATGACACTCATCATGCTGGCTGACTTGGCTTGCTTTGCTGTGTCATCGAATAGCGTAGCTTGTACCGAATCCTGGGGCTGCAATCCCATCAGCAACACGCCTGTTTTCTTGTAACGGTAGCCAGTACGATAGATGGCTTTCAGTCCGACTAGTGCAGCTTTGACAAGCTTCGTGGTGTCATCACTTGGCTGTCCCAATGGCACGATCATCGAACGTTGGTATTGAGGCTCATTTTCGTTGAAAGGACTGGTGCGAATGTATACGCAAACACTGGCTGCAGCTGATCCATCTTTCCTGAGCTTTTCCGCTGCTTTGGTGGCAAAGTAGGATACCGATTCAGCCAGGTCGCCATACTCTGTTACGGTGGCACCGAATGAACGAGACACCATGATTTGCTGACGAGGCGTGCCCGCTTCCTCCAGTTCAATACAAGGAATACCGTTGAGCTCTTGTACCGTGCGTTCCAGTACGACCGAGAATTGGTCTCTGATAGCCTTTTGGCTGGCTATTCTCAATCCTTCGACTGTTTCGATGTTCATGGCGAGCAGCTTTTCGGTTAGCAATTTATTTGTGACTAAACTTAGGTTTGGTAACCCAGATAACCAATAGACCAATAACAAATAAGATGACACCTGGTGCAGCATCTGAAATTTTTGATTCCGCACCGATGAATTTCGCTATCCAACTGGTATTTCCGGCAACTCCATTTAAACAGAGTACTAACCCTACAAGCAAAAAAATAACGCCAACAAGCAAGCCTAGTTTGCTATAACCATACTCATGTTTGGCCAATTCTTTTTGTAAGTCAGGTGGCGTATTTTTGTCAATCTTTAATGAATAAAGTATTTCGCCTTTTTCTGCCTTTTTTAGTAATTCTTTGATGTTAGGATTTGTCATTGCTTCTCCTTGTGATTGCTGACGTTGAAGTTACTGGAACCAGATCGCACAGCTCGGCGGGAGTCTCAAAATCATAGCTTTCGGGCCGTCCGGTCGAATGAGCGGTTTGACGTGTTAGTAAGTCGGTCGTTCATATAGCATTGAGTGCTCAACAGGACAAAATAGCCCGTATCTTATCAATAGTTTTTGTACAAGGTCACCAAACCATTTAGGTGCTGTAGGTGAAACATGAACAGCATTTATCAACTCTTGTGGTGTGCATTTAACTGATACGAACTCCGGATTACTACCTAGCTGGGGTTTGTTGATATCTTCTAGTGACCAGATAATTGCTCGTAATTCCTTTTCGTGCGCAAAGCTCTGGCGCTTGTGGGCAAATGGAAAGAATAAGTTGCCGAATGGAATAGGCGTAGATTCGTAGTCAATGTATTTAACCTCTGTTGTACGAACCTTTAGCGGTGAGGCATCAAGAACAGCGCACAACACATCATGATTCGTTCGAATTGCAATGCCTTCTCGACTCTGAAGATACAGCTTCCACATAGCCGCTGATTCATACTCGCCAATATTCCAGCAACTAATAAACATTTCTTGTCGCATCGTGTGCATGTGTTGAATCAATTTTTCAACCGCTTCAGCAGGGATGCCGATATCTTGACATTGTTGGCGCATAAGCGTTACACCAGCCTTTGACCACGAGCCTTCGTAAGGATCCTCGAACCGATCCGCTCTGGGGAAAAACAACGCTTCAGTTTCGAGAAGACTCAGTAGCTTAGTGAAGTCCATATACCGCCATAACGTGCAATTGGCGGTCGGAGGAGTAAAGCACTCATGCTGGTTATCGAGCATTTCACATACCTAACGTGAAGTGGTGACATTCGGCACCTAACACGTTACGGTCCTTGGCGAACGACTGTTATCGCTAAATGATTTTAGTAGAATTAATTTTTTCAAGTGCCCAATTGTAGGGAGTCGGTATTCCCCTAACTCATTGTTATTCATCGCGACCTTCAACTTTCATACTGAATGTTCTGCATCTCGACAGCACCTTAGGATATGTGCGGCTCAATCTAGCCAATGGGCCAGGCCCTTTTTGGTCAGACTATGGTAGAAGCCAGGTGCATCTTGAGTAGGGTGGGAGCCATCGTCTAAAGTTCTACCGGTATCTCTGCGAACAAGGACTTCAGATCCTGAATAATCTCGAATCAGCTCTACGATCCTTGTGCCAATTCCACACCTTGTGTAGCCAGGTATTTCATCAAGATAAATATGGGTGAGAAGAGCGCCATAAATGTCTTCGCCCTGATAATCAAGCCCTATCGAGCGCTCTGACCAGTCCATGTGTCCGATCAAACTATCGTTATGAAATGCCTCAGCGTGGCAGTCATCCTCATCGACAGTAATATCAATTGTCCTGCCATTCCGGTCAATAAACTGATCTTCGAACATCAAACACTCCCTTGTGGCGTAACACATTGCTGATTGTATCAATCCGATAGTGCGTTTTATTTGAATTTGTCACTGTATTTTCTTCGTGACTACCTGAATTATGGTGCAACAATAGCACTCATTGTAAACTTATTGCTGATGTAGCAAATTAGCGTGACCGTCTCCTTCTGGCACACAGCAGAACCCCCATAGTACCAAGTTCGATGCCTCGAAAGCAGTCAGGCGCATAGCCCTGAATTGGCTCGTTTTGCCTTCCACTAGTACAGCCCACGTTCAATTCCCCCGCCTAATCTTGGTATAAGCAATATGAAGCGTACTCAGCCCGAGTCCGCAACAAACCAAGGAGAGGAGATGTATCGTGAACCAAATTTTAGAATCAGTAATCAAGGCGGTGATGTTGACCATAATTTCTTCGTTAGCAGCCATTGCTGTCGATAAAGTCCGCCGCTATAACGAAGACCGGAACGAAGATGGTTGGCAGCAACCGTATGATGGGGATTACGAACGCTGGTAATAACACCTAGCCACACCCCTGTTTAGCCTCAGTATCACCACATCGCCCAAAACGAGATCCGTTTCTGGGTTTAATTATTTTCTGAAAGGAAAATTATCATGGCACATGAATTAGCATCATCAAATGACATGGCGTATGTCGGATCGACGCCCTGGCATGGACTCGGCAACAAGCTACCCCAAAATCAGCCCATAGAAATCTGGCAGCAACAGGCAGGTATGAATTTCGAAATAAAACAAACTTCGGTACTCTTTAATGCTGCAGCCGGTGACGGCAACATCCTCAACCTTCGCAGCAATCCAGATGCAACGGTGCTGTATCGATCTGATACCAATGAACCGCTCTCGGTCGTATCAAAGCGGTACAAAGTGGTGCAGCCAAAAGACGTGCTGGAGTTCTACCGAGATCTTGTAAAGGCAGGAGGTTTCGAAATTGAAACTGCAGGCGTACTCAAGGGCGGGAAGAAGCTGTGGGCTTTGGCCAAAACTGGGCAGGAAACATTACTGCCAGGACTGGACAAGGTTAAGGCGTATCTGCTGCTGGCCACATCCTGTGACGGTTCGCTCGCCACTACAGCGCAATTTTGTTCAATTCGTGTCGTCTGTTCAAATACGCTCAACATGGCCGTCGGTGAAAGCAAGGGCGCAGTCAGGGTTCCCCACAGTCGAGTCTTCGATCCGGTCGCAGTTAAACAGGAGCTTGGGCTTGGTATGTCTGCCTGGGATCAGTTCATGGCCAGCATAAAGGACATGGCAAAGCGGCCGGTCAACAAGTTCGAAGCAATGAGTTACCTGGTGAACGTGCTGGGCGATCCAGACCTGCCCCTAAACGAGCAATCCAACCAGAAAAACATCCAGGCGGTTTATGGCCTTTACTCGGGCGGTGGAAAAGGCAGTAATTTGCAATCGTCCCACGGCACTACCTGGGGTCTGCTCAATTCTGTCACCGAGTTTATAGACCACGAACGCAGAGCCAGAAGCCAGGACTATAGATTGGATTCGGCGTGGTTTGGTGCAGGCGCTGCGATCAAGCAAAAGGCCCTGGAGAAAGCGATGTTGTTAACAGCGTAACCCTTATCCACAAAACCTGTTAGCAACTCTGTGGATATACATCGCTCACTGTAGACGCAATATGAACTGAAGCTGGATTGAACAATTCGCATCACAACAACAAGAGCGTTTGACGGCATTGCTGGGCTCAAAAAACATGACAAAGCCGTAACACTGGTCCATGACCACAACACATGACCCCGGTACCGATCTTCGGATTGGCCGGGGTTTTCTATTTCCAACATTTCAAAGGAGGTTACCGTGAACAATGCCGCAAAAGTGAATCACACAATCGTGTCCAAGCGTCCAGCACTTCGCCTGGTCAAAACCAATGACCTGAGCCGTGATGACTGGTTGAAAGTACGCAAGAACGGTATCGGCAGTAGTGATGCCGCAGCAGCAGTCGGACTCAATCCATATAAGTCTCAATTGGAACTATGGATGGAGAAAACAGGGCGAGATGCTGGCTTGCCCAAACCTGACCCGAACGATGATACCAGCCCGATGTACTGGGGGACTTTACTTGAGGCATTCGTGGCAGCGCATTACACGAAGAAATCAGGCAACCGGATCAGGAAGGTCAATGCCGTCCTGCAACACCCTGAACATGCCTGGATGCTGGCCAATCTAGACCGGGAAGTGACGGGGACGACTGATGTACAGATCCTTGAGTGCAAAACGGCGGGTATGAACGGGGCAAAGTTGTGGCGTGAAGGTGTCCCGGAGTATTTGCAACTGCAAGTCTTGCACCAACTGGCCGTTACCGGAAAACAAACCGCAGATGTAGCAGTTCTGGTGTGTGGCAACGAGTTCCGCATTTATCGGATCGAACGTGATGAATCGATGATTGCCCGACTCATTGAACTGGAAGCCCAATTCTGGCAGCACGTTGAAAGCGACACGCCCCCAGCAGCCGATGGTTCTGACTCGGCCGCTACTGCTTTGCAGGCGCTCTACCCGCAAGACGATGGAGCGATATTGGACTTGTCCGATGACGTGGGAATGTCTGCCGCCTTTGCCGACCTGATCTCGGTCAGAGCTTCGATTGCCGAACAGGCAAAGCTGGAAGCCACGCTCAAACAAAGCATCCAGCAACGCATGGGAAATACCAGCAAGGCGGTATTCGAGGGTGGCGATGTCAGTTGGAAACGCAGCAAGGATGGGACAGCTTTGGATGTAGCCAAGCTGCTCATTGACCAGCCAGACCTGTTGCAACGCTACCCACTGGTGAAAGCTGGAAGTCGGCGGTTTCTGATCTCTGCTTAAAGCTATTCCCCATTCCGGGGGTTGTGATGATTGGCCTGCCCTGCGGAATCGGGGCGGGCCTTTGCATTTATAAGGAGCAAGAACATGAGAAACCAACTACTCACCGCAGCATTTTTCGTGGAGGGTTTGCACGAGGTCAAGCCTGGCGGCTATGACGCAGTCATTACTGCATGGGGCAAAGGCTGCATTGAACTGGTGGATGCACTGGTTAGCCATGTACCTCTCGCCACCCAGCTTTGCAATTACGGAGCAATAGCCAGTGATGGCCAATTCCCCGGCGTGTTTGATTACGAAGTCAGCAGCCCGTTTGGAAAATGGTTCGGCGAATACATTCTGAAACATGGTGGTAAAGAGCCAAGCCAAAAAGAAGCTGAGGCATGGCTGGTAAAGGAAGTGAATACATTCTTCAAGCTTGGACAGTAGCGAACAATAAACGAAGTTTCATCCAACGCCCCCGTTCAATTCCTGGCGGGGGCTTTTGTTGTCTGAATTTTATAAGGAGCAATACCATGATTAAAGGACTCGCAATAACGCCGCCCGTGATTGGACGGATTTCAATCGGAAAAGTGGTCGAGAAAAACGGCAAGCGCCTGCCGGAAAAAGATGACTGTTTCACGATCACCACACAGGTCCAGCAAAAGGACGGCTGGCTGCTTCACCCACTGCACGCCAAACTGACTGAAGGATCAGCCAATGCCAAAATCAGGGCCATACCAGTAAAGGTTTTGTTCAATAGCAGCGACTTGAACCTGCGGGCGGAATACAGCCTGTTTGACCGTAATACTGGACGGCCTATGTGCGTAGGTAATGGCGAGACTGCGAAGCGGGTCACTGCCGAGGGAATAACCGAAGTTCCCTGCGCCTCACCTGACGGCTGTGCTTTGGCCAAGTCCGGCGGTTGCAAACCTTATGGCAGGCTCAATGTTGCCATCGACGGCCAGGAGGAGGAATTGTCATCGTTTGTGTTCCGTACTACGGGCTTCAATTCCATACGGACGTTAACTGCCAGGCTCCAGTACTTTGAAGCGGTCAGTGGCGGGAACACTCGCTACCTGCCATTGCAGTTAAAACTCAGGGCTAAATCCACGACGCAGTCACATCGTGCCGCTGTTTACTATGTTGACCTGTGCTTACGGGACGGAATCAGCCTTGAAGATGCGGTCAGCCAGGCGGTCGCTGAAGCCATCAAAAGCGAACAGGCTGGTGTTGGTATCAAGGCACTCGAACAAGTCGCTAGAACAGGGCTTAGCAATGGTTCATTCGAGGATAGCGAAGACGATGTTCCTGCCATAGTCGAGGAGTTTTATTCTGAGACGGGGGAAGGACAGAAAGTCGTACCGATACCGACCAAACTTACGAACAAACTGGCCGGGGCGAATCACTGATTCGTCAAAGTTGTGCGTGGAGGCCGGATCATCGGCTTCCACTTTCCTTGCAACTATTTCCCAAATCGAATCAATTTAAGGAGAACAAAATGAACATCAAAATCAAGGCGGATATCTTCGCCGCAGCATCGCTCTTCCGGGGCATAAACGACGTTCGCTATTATTTGAACGGAATGCTTCTCGAAACTGGCAAATCCGGTGCCCGGCTGGTCGGCTGCGATGGCCATCAACTTGCAGTAGCGAAAATTGAAGGCGAGTTTCCGGTGTCTTCAATCATTATTCCAGGCAGTCTGGTCGCTGCGGTTAAATCGAAAGCTAAATCACCCCAGTTCGTGACACTGGATTTCGCCAAGGGCAACAAGCAATACAAGGACCAGGGCAATGTCAAAGGCATATTCGTGCCCCGTGACATTACGCTGGCTTTTGGCGAAACAACCACCACAGCCAAGGAACTGGACGGCAAGTATCCCGATTATCGTCGTGTGGTTCCCGACAAAACGGACGGTACTGTCGCCCAGTATGACCCTCGCTTTGTGAATCGGATCGACAAGGCCTGTTCCATCCTGGGCCACAAGTTCTTTGCCGGTATTGCCCATAACGGAGATAAATCGGGTTTGTCGGTTATCGACGAGGGATTCGTGGTGGTTACGATGCCGTTCAGGGCTGATCCCAGGAAAGTCCCACCGGCCTGGGTGACTGAGTTAACGCGAATGGCGAGAAAGAGTTCTGTCCAGACTAGGCCGATCAACAAGTTGGTCAGGGAGGCAGCATGATTCTGAAAACAATGTTATGGATAATTGCATTTCCATGGGTATTGACCGGCATCGGCGTGATGTGGCTTTGGCACCGCCTGGTCTTCTGATCATGATTACCTTGCTGTTTTGGGTGGCGGTGACGCCGCTGATTCTGTACTTGTTAGGACTATTGGTGGTCGTGGTAATAGCCAAGTTGTTTCGGTCTTGATTCTGTGTTTGGATTGGAAAGAACCTCGCTGTTGGAAGCGGGGTTCTTTTTCTATGCATTGAGCGTGGGACTACAAGAGAAATGGACGCAATTATAAACTCCGAAGGGAATTCACTTTCGCTAACATATCTCCACATCTAATATCGCTTTAATTCGACGACTATGTCGTGTTTCGCCAGACAGGAATAAACCACTACAATGTTTTTGGACCATGCATTGATTACACTCGTCCAAGTAAATGTTTTTGTAATCCGAAATACTCTGCCTTGCAAATGACCAAATTTCTTGGGGTACTAAACACAGTGGTAAGTTGTAGATGGAAACATGGATTTTCCTATACCACATGAACTTCACGGCTTGTTTGAGGGTTTCCGCATAATCCAACGGGTCGATCCAAAGCATTTCCCAGTTCTTCTTCACATAGCCCATGTTTTCCAGACCCATGAGGGCTACATGATCTACAAATGGCAAGTTTCGGTAGATGAAATCCATAAGGTCTAACAGACCTGGAATGGTTTGCTTATGCAATACCACCCTGATTTCTATTTTTAAGCCATAGCGAGCCGCATTGTAGAGCCCTTGGATGGTCTGATCGAAGGCTCCCTTGGACTGCACAACAAAATCATGTTCTGGTGCTGTACTGGCATACAGAGGGATTGCTGTGGTGAAGTTTGGATTGTCAACATTGGCAATTTTCTCCACCAAATCCTCATAGGCATACATCCGACCATTGGAGAGCATCAATAGAGGGGTTTCTGGAAATCTCTCTTTAAGTCTGGCTAAAACCCTAATTAACCCATCACCCAATAGGGTTGGTTCGCCACCTGTAATGCCGAACCTTTCAGGAATATTGGGTATCAAGTCAATATGCCTTAAATGGCTTTCTACAATTTCTGATTCATCCACCTTTTTAGGCGGCTGAGAACACATCAGGCAATTGCTGTTGCAATCGTCCGTAGCAAAAATCGTGTTGAATCGTGAATCGTGGCGATACAGAACTCTCGTGAAACCAGAAGTAGATTCGATGGCTACGACATATCCATCTTTAAGAAAGTCCAGTGACTCATAGCCTGAAACTGAAGGGCATGAAACCGCGGCACCCTCTCCCTCAAACAGGGCTGCGAGATAGCCATCAAGATTTGGGGTGGATTCACCCTTCCTGATAGCTATAAAGGTGTCTTTCTTCTCATTTTCCGCAACAGGCGAGAAGGAGACTCTGCCGACAGCTCGACCTTGTAAACCTTGTGAGAAGCCTTTAGCTCTTAATTGGATAACCATGATGGCCGTGGCAATCCCATTCGATTTACATCTTCTCTGTCAATCCAAGCCCAGAATATCCGCTCCAAGTCTGCGTCAGCATTCAATATCTGGTCAAAAACATGTCGGAATGCCCATAGATGCTTCTGGCAGAAACTATTCGTTGGACGATTCCCGAATATGTCGCCTTGGGTTGAGTAGTTCCTTACTGGGTCGGCACCGCAATAGGGTTGATAGACACAATCAGAACAGCCAGCCAGAGCCTCATTGCAAGAGGCTGATGCAATGTTCTGCATGGCTTCGCCAAAGAAGATTTCTGAGTAATCGTTCTCAAGGACATTACCCATCCGGAATACATGAGAACCCATCTCTGCAAGCATTCTGGATTCGTCCGAAGCGTAGACATCGCCATCGTAGTTATAAACGGTCACGCCAATGCCAGCACCGCTCGGCGACTGCATATCTACGAAACCGAGTGGCCAAGGAGTAAGGATCTTGGTCAAGATCATGGTGGTAAGAGCTTCCGAGAAGGTTCTGCCATTTCGATTGATTTTGATGATATAGGCAAGTGCCGTTTTATAGAAATCAATAAATTCTGCTGTTGTGTAGCCAATGACCGAACTAGTTTTGACTGCAAACCCATATGGATTCAAATCTCGTATAAACATCGAGCCCATGTCCATACGGATGTATTCATCGATGATTTCTTTTGGGTATTTTAGGCTCTCTCTTGTGGTCGTCATCAATGCAGCCACGGAATGCTTTCCAAGGGCTTCCTTGGCTCTCCAGATATTGCGAGTGACTACATCATGACTTCCACCCTTGCCCATAGGTCGGTTCTTGTTATGAAGGTACTCTGGTCCATCCAATGAGGTAGATACTGATATTGAATGCTCTTTAAGGAAATCCAGATGCTTGTTTTCAAGAGGTGCGAGATTGGTACAGACGACATAGGAGATGTTCTTGCCGATTGTGGTATTTTTCTCTTTGCTATACAAAACAGCCTTTTGAAGAAGCTCAAAATTCAATAGGGGTTCACCACCCTGAAATTCCATCGTGACTGATTTTGATGGGCTTTGAAGCATCAGATCCACGGAGCGGACCATTGCTTCTTCGGACATATCGAAAGCTCCCGCATCCTCGTTCTGACGTGATACCTGGCAGTAAGGGCAGGACTGATTACACCTTAATGTGGTGACGAAGATATGAAGCTTGGTAAATCCATCCAAAAATGATTTCTTGGTACGATATTTGGAGGCAAGCACATCAAACAAAGCTGATGAACTGACATCCGACAGAAAATGCTTGGCTTTGAGTCTTCTGTAATTGGAGTTGGTTGGTGAGAGCTGATGATTTACAAGCTGATGAAAATCGGCCGATGGTAGAAGTTGATATTCACCGATTTCATTAATCAGTAAATACTGATCGCTTTCCCAACGATCAAAACGGAATGGTAATAATGAATAAACTGATTTCTGGGGAATATCAGCATAGAACTCCAAAGGATAAAATTTGGTGTCAGCCATAGACTATGCTGATTCCAAATAATCTTTACATGAAGAGTCCAGAAAATAATTCCAGAATTCCAGAGTAATCTGTCTGGCATCCGCTTGATACTCACCTTTGACTGACAAAGTGACCTTTGCTCGGTTTTGGGGTAAGGGTGCTAACTGAATATCACAGTAGGCTCTATAAGCATCTCTGCTGTTTGCGAGAGCTTTACGAGAATAGATTGAATTATCAATTTCACGGACGAACATCAGTTATCGTCCTGCAATATTCAAGGGATCTTCCTCAAATGATTGCCGTGCAGTTGGTAGATACGATTCATCAGAAACCAAGCTATTTGAGACTGATACCTTGGCATCGAAGAAAGCCTTTTTGAGTAAGGTGTCACGGATATCAGAAGTTTCTTCCAATACCTTTTGTCTCACTGATTGGTCTAGCAGGTTGTTTAAAAACTGCCCACAAATCTTCTTCAAGGCATCATTAGAATCGCCCTGCTTCAAGCGAAACTCGACTTCAACAAAAGGAGATCGATTGACGAGGAATAGATAGCACTGATCTGTGAACCAGTATGCTGTCTTGAGAATTGCAGTGAGCGAATAAAGATTAGGGTCTACACAAACTCTTGCGTAGGCACCTAAATCATCCTTATCAATTAAGAAATCAGACAGGCTTTTGACCTGATCGGACATCGTTAACTATTACTAGAGTAGTGCGAATAATGAGATTCGTGCGATGAGTGCGAATAATGATCCGCAATTACTTCCCCGGTACCAAAGGCAGGAGTTAAAACCATAGCGCCTTGAGCCTGTGAGGTCACAGTCGGATTAAAAACCGCTGCCTGCGCTTGATTAGAGGGGAGGACAACCGCTGAAAGACCTACAGCCAGAGCAACACCTACAATGACCTTGCTCGCTTTTTCAAGCTTCGTCATCGCTTGCTTCATACCCTTGTTCAATTTCGGTAGCATCAACATAGCAGTACCCTTTCTTCTTGGCATTAGCAATTTTAACGATATGCCTATACTTCAATCATGTCAATAGTCCTAAATTTAGAAAATTGCCAGGGCCCGGTATGGCAGAGTCTGTTAACCATAGCCTCAAGCGTCACATCAATCCACATACCCAAATCTCCGCCCCCGCCTCTTCTTACTAGCATGGACATACCTCTTCCAGGCCTCGATCCAGTTCGAACCCATCTCATGCTGCGCTTCGGCAAGAGAAATCTCATCCCTGCAAACCATCTTGTAAAGCACAAATTCCAACTGGTCCTTCTTCTTGGCATTCCACTCACTTTTACGTGGCTCCGGCCAAAGGTTACGAGGATCGTGCGAGGCACCCCCAATTGAAAGCGCAATAAAATGATCCGTGCTTATCGGGTTGTTTCACACAACTACTATAGGTAATGCGAAGCGACAGGCCGGTATTGCAAGATGGAATATGCTTGCTCTAATCCTCGTATTCATAATCTTTACAGTCGGGATCTTCAATTTGTTTAAATCCGACAACAGAACGGCTGGCAATGTCGATTATTCCTTGTCTCAAGTATCCAGTATTGCGCTTCACCAAGCCATTCAAATCTGTATAAGTGATTTGGCCTATGACAAAATAATTCAATCCAGATTTGTAGATTCGGATTATTCCATCTACCAAATTATTGTCAGGAGGAATATGTGGAAGGCCATGCCAGACCATTTCGCCATCTTTTATGGTCAAATTAATGGACTCAACTTGTGGAGAATATCTAAACAGGGCAATAACATCGGCAACATCTTCTGTCCAGATCGAAGAATAACGAATGGTTATATTATCGGCGATGGAATCACCGACATTGGAAATATTGAATTCGTACCCAAATCCCATCTGCTGTACAGCAATTTGATCTTTCGGAATAACAAAATGTCTGACTCTGATTTTTGGGCGATGGGTAGTAAGGAATTCTTGCCGGCTAATCTCTTTTTGTTTTTCAATAATATCTGTTTGTCTTCCAGTGATAAGAAACTGTTTTTGAGCAGCCTCAGCATTCAACATGGCTGCTTCAGCAGATTTGGTGGCAGCATCGGCGGTTTTTTCAGCGGTATCCCCAGAGCGTTTAGTTTCCTTCCACAATCTTTTAGTGGAGATAGCAAGCGCAACAGTGAAGGCTGCAATGATAGTAGTAGAGACAGTGGTAATAGCTCCTTCATGGGTATCAAGGTAATTGATAAAGAAAACCCACGCACGCTCCAGACTGTTGAAAAACGTTCTCATAGTGGAGGGTATATTGTCTATGCTGGCTTAATTATTTTTGTTATTGTGATTTTAATTATCAGCGGGCTGCTAATCGCAGTACCGAAAATATCAGGATTCATACAGTTATTATATAGGAACTCGAAATGCAAACACTACCGATAGCAGTTGTGTGTGACAACCCGATAGGCACGGTTTGTAGTTTGATGCGCCAGAAGTGAAAAGTTTTGGCAATGGGTTGAAGTTGTTTCCTTTCCTTGAAAATCAGAAATATGTCGGTGAAAGTCGTCACTTTACAACTTGCCTATTACATAGCACTATTCACCAGTTCAAACAAACTTAAGAGGCGTTATGCGGATTCTTGTACTCGCTTTTTTGTTCTTGACTGCCTGCGCAACTACCGCTGGCTATGAGAAGATTTTATCCTCGTGGGTCGGCCAGAGCTCTGACCACCTTATATCTTCCTGGGGACCACCAGCTTCCGTCTCTCCGCTTTCTGATGGTGGGAAAGTTCTGGAATATTCAAGACAACGAAATATCCAAATAGGTGGATATGCAACCACTACTCCCGTAACAACCCAAAGCAATGGAATGGTAACTGGCGATGTAAATGCTCAATATACGGGAACATCGACCACATATGTTCCTACTACCACCCCTGTTCAAAATATCGCTATGTCATGCGTAACTAGATTCACTGTCAATGCTCAAGGAACTATCACAAATTGGTCTTGGCAAGGAAATGATTGTAAAGCCAGAGCGCCTAAGGAACTAAAGCAACAAGATGTTGAAGGGCAAAAGAAGAAGCTCACGGATATTGTGGCAGCATTTAAAAAATTGGATGCAGAAAGCTTAGCTATTTGTGCTAAACCTGAATATGCGTCACTGATGTTGAAGTCACCTTGCATAAGCAGCGATATTACTTTTGCACAACTTGCAGATAACACTAAGTTAGCTCCCGAGCAAAAGGACATATTTCTGAAATATCGAACAGAGGTAGATGCTCACTTTAAAATAATTAATGAGTTTATGCACAATGACGGATTCACTTTGGATAGTGAATGGGCTGATTATTTAGATTTATCAGTTCAACCAGAGTTTGAAAAATATAATCTGGATTTATATAAAGGGAATATTACTTGGGGAGACTACAACCAACTCCGCAAAAATCTAACTGATAAGCTAATTGAGAAGCGAAAAGAAATGTTTCCTCAGTCAAAATAGAACCAGTTTCTATTTTTAATTAGTTTTTCCTGATCCGTCCATAAGGAGTGTGAATTATGAAAGCACTATTGACCGTTTTATTCCTTTTATTCAGTTTTATCTCCACACCGTCCTTTGCGCTCGACCAATACCAAAGCGAACAAGCCGCACAGAAGCACTGCCCTAATGATGTTGTAGTCTGGCTTAATCTCCCTACAGGTGTATTCCATTACAAAGGTCAACGCTGGTATGGTCGAACAAAAAATGGTGCGTATGTGTGCAAGAAAGAAGCAGTAAAGGAAGGTGATCGTCCCACAAGAAACAGACAATGAATATTGCACTAACGAAATCTTTATCTGATGCTAGTGTGTAATATTCAAGGGAGAAGAGCTTTCGGTATCAGCTTGAGAAGCATCCAAACACTTAAAATATCAATTATTCGAATGAATGCCGTGAGCCGTATCAAAATCCTAACTTGCTTGTCGCTATTCTCTTTTTTTATTGCTCAACCATCTTATGCTGGCTGCAAATCAGATTGTGAGGAGCAGTATCATTCGGCGAGGGATGACTGCAACAGTCAGTATGACAGCCCCGATGACGCTGATGCCCTTCAATCATGCATAGACGACGCTAAAACAGCCTATGACGAATGTGTGGATGATTGTGAGAGTTAAGTACTCGACATCTTCCTATCAACATAACCATACTCCCGGATCTGCCGCTTCTTTAGTTTGTTGGTGTAATTTGCCGGGGGCCTGATCGTTTTTGTGTAGCCTTTGACGCAGACCGTTTGATGGATGTTTTGCTGCGTAATGTACGGGTCGATTGCGCCTGGTGTGAGAGATGGGTTGGGGAGGTCGGAGGCGAGGGCTTGGGTTGTGAAAAGGGCTATTGCGACTATTGCCTCGAGGACAGCATGTGGGAAGTTCATTGAATTCATCCCGGAGTAACGATCTTGTTCTGATCTTTATTCACTTTAAATTTATCTAAAATTATTTTCCATTTACCGAGATGCTGCCTCATATCACGCTCCCAGATAGCGCAATGAAAAGAATTGATGTTCTTCTGCGGCTTTCTAGCTTCGTAATGTTTGTCAAAATAATCTTGAAGCCATCCCAGTCTGAAAATATAAAATTTATCGTCACCAAGCTCATCACCTAGAGAAACAAATACGCAAATAATTTTCCTATCTAAGAGACTATTAATTCCCCGGATAACTTGGCCTTTCTTTGAAAGATCAACATCGAGAAACTTTCTTATATCAAACTGCCATGAGCCCTTATTTATGGCTTTAACCTGAATGTGGCCCGTAACACCGTTTGCATGAGCAAGAATATCAATGTCTGGCAAGTTACCTGAAAATGGGGTCGCTATTATCCCTCTTCTCCCTAGTTCCGCAGTCACTAGATGCTCGCCGACTTGACCGGTTAATTTTGAATGCAAACCAGTAGCCAATTATGTCCACCTTTTCAAAGATGTCAGTCACAGAACACGGTATTTCCCCGGCTCAACCCTGTCGAATATCTGCCTCTTGGTCCCAACGCAACTACAACAGCTTTTGTTGCCGAAACCATGGTCATTTGGAAGAAGGCTACCTGGATTAAACTGAGGGAAGGCACCGAGAATTATCTCCTTGATCTCGCTCGTCTCAAGAACCTTCCCATGGTACTTTTTTACGGCTGAGGCAATCATGTCGTGGTTTGTCATTTCGCCATTGGCCAACAATCCTTGAATTCTTTAACGTTGTTCACACTTATGGAACAGCCCCACCAACCCTTTTTATCGTCATCACCCCAGTACAACGTATTTGTTTTCTTATCAATTTTTGAATCGCTTTTTGATTTATGAAGTTTACTGATTAGTGCTTTCCAATTATCGACCCCCAGGATATACAACTCAGGTCTTTCATTAACATTTTTACCTTTGAAATCTACGAATACCAGCAGATCTCCCGGAGCCCAAATTCCTGTTACTTTTGGCCATGTCGATCCTTGCTTTGCCTTAACTGAAACTCTAAAAAGACTATCATTACTTTCTACAAGCAGATCAGTCTTTTTGTGGTTACCTAGCGTTAATTGAGCATAAAATCCTCGCTTACATAGTTCAGAAGCAACTGCATATTCACCCGCCAATCCAACGTTCTCCTTGCTGAGTTGAGAGGCCGCATTCATATTCTGCTTCTTCATGCTTGTTTCCTTAATGAACTGAAATCGATACTTATTTTATTACCGGCCATACTTCCCAATATTTGCAGTTGGTACTCGACATAGCGAGCTTTGGAATCCGATACTGAGCACAATTGCCTTTTGTTAGCGTGTCGAATTTGGAATGTCTACCTGGTGACGTAGTACGGTCTCCCTCCCATAATGCACAAGTAGCACACAATTTGAATGACTTTGTGAGTTGATTTGTTGCCATTACTTTCTCCTCTTTAATGTAAAACCTAACAACAGAGTTGGGCTAATACAGCCTACGCTGCAAACGCCGAACAATCAATGCACAAACTATCTTGGCAGCTTTGCGGCTCTCCAGCTCTACATCACCATTTTCCACAAATCGTTGTCTCTGCCTTAAATTACGGAGCCTTGCTTATCTTGATTCAGGCACCCATAAGTTGAAGCGAGTCATTGTGGATTTATCATGAGCTAATAATGCCCCATGGTTAGTAAGACCGCCCGAAAAATCCCGCCCAAAACAATCCCGATTACAAAAAGAAT
>Ga0307376_10002399_pt1 | contig 18455 bp, 39 predicted proteins | sample TR2MG_FD_202536 | JGI IMG/M metagenome (GOLD analysis project Ga0307376, IMG submission 202536) | Soil microbial communities from Risofladan, Vaasa, Finland - TR-2 | ecosystem: Environmental > Terrestrial > Soil > Coastal area > Acid sulfate soil | place: Finland: Risofladan, Vaasa | collected...
AAATTATGAAAAGGTTTGACGATATGAGAAAAGCAGGAACTCTTGATGATTTCTATTTGAACATCGAACCACTTATTAAACCAGAAGACCTGCCGTTCGAACCCCGTTGTTATGTGACGGCACGACCTGTTGATACAAAGATTACCGAAGAATGGCTGGATAAAAATGGTTTCCCGAAAAAGAAAGTTTTGACAGTTCCAACTGGTACAACTAAAGTCGAAATCATGAAAGAGGCTGGTATTGAAATCTTTATCGATGACTTCTACGACAACTTCGTTGAATTAAATAAAGCAGGTATCTTTACCTACTTATATTCTGCACCTTGGAATATGAGGTATGATGTCGGTCACATGAGACTCAACTCATTGAAAGACTTACCATTACTGACATAATATTTTGGTCAGATATTTGTTGTTGGATAGACTAATCTTCTATTCATAGTATTTATATCTAAATGTGAAGTAATGGGAAATATCGTAAATGATATCGTAGAGGATATCAACATAAAACCAAATAAATCAAAACTTATTATTAAGTGGGTGATTAGTATTGCTGGTAGTTTAATCGTACTTGCATTTATATTTGGACAATTCAAATCGTCTTTCTTCAACAGAATGGACAATTTTGAAGAAACACTAAATAAAAGCACAACTGCCGTTGAACAATTAAAAACTGATATGAATGCTGGGTTCGAAAATGTTAATATAAAGATAGATAAAATATATAGTGATGGGTTAATAATTTTTAACGGTTTTCAGGAATATAATAACGCACAACTTGGCTTGATTGTTGACTATGGTAATGGTAATAAAGATATGTTGAAACGAATGTTGGAAATCAGTGCCATGAAACAACAACAGGATGTTGAAACACAGATTGAAACAACAAAAAATGAATCAGTTATTACTGAAAAACCAGAATTCTCGATTGCCGTAAAACCATTTAACCCCAAAGATTATATTGGGATGGTGCATTTCATTGAGGTGGAAAGCAATGACACTATCTTTCATTTAACTGGTGCAACTGAAGATTTTATAAATAAAATTGATAGAAAGAAATACGAGGTAGGCGCAATTACTGAAAATCCAACCCATCCCGGTTTATATGACCTATCGTATCGTAATAAATAAAACATGGGAAAAAATCCAAAAAAATATTCTAAAGAAGAATTTTTAAAATTTCTCGAAAAGAATAACGTTAGTGACGTAATTATTAGTAAATTTGTAGGGTTACCAGAAACCGTAGAACGTAGTGGTAATACCTTTAATTTAGACATTAATTCGATATGGTATAGTATTGGTAACACATTCTATAACTTCGAATTAAATTACTATTCTGAAGAACTTGTTGAATATCTTTTTAATTCTAAGGTATTTAATGATGTTGAAGTTAGTATTAATTATTTACAATGTGAATTGATTAATAATAACTATATTAAAATTGATGAGGACAGTGATTAATGAAAATTTGTATAATATCTGACACACATACCAAACACAAATTTGTTGGAATTAAAAAATATGAAGCCGATGTAATTATTCACTGTGGAGACATAAGTGGTAACGGTGGAATAATGGCGATTACCGAATTTATGAATTGGTTTAGTGGTTTGGAGCAATTCAAATATAAAATTGTTGTTGCTGGAAACCATGACTGGTTGTTCGAGAGAGCGAATCTCAGAGCAAGAGAAGTTGTGCCCGATAACGTGATTTATCTCGAAGACGAAGAAGTTGTCATTGACGGTGTGAAGTTCTATGGCACACCTGTGCAGAAACCATTTTGTGATTGGGCGTTTAATCGTCCAGAACCAAAACTTGCACAGCATTGGGCAGCGATTCCCGATGATGTTGATGTGTTAATTACTCATAGTCCACCATACGGTATTGGTGACTACGTGCCTTGGAACAAAGAACATCATGGTTCACCAAGTCTTTACATGGAAGTCGTGAATAGAATCAGACCTAAGATTCATTGTTTCGGACACATCCACGAGGGTTACGGGTTGAAAGAAATGGACGGCATTAAATTCATTAATGCCAGTAATCTCGATGGGGATTACCAATGTGTAAACGACCCATTCATAGTTGAAATCTAAAAGCCAGAAATTTCTGGCTTTTTTTTGTATTTATAAACAATGAAATCGATTCCTAAAATAATCAGAGAAGAAATTCGTAAATTCGTGAGAGAATATTACGAAGAAGAAGAAGTTTATAATTGGGAAGACGAAATCAAACGAGGTGTCTTCAATAATTTCTTATATCGTAACAACGCAGATTTCACCAGAACCACGCCTTGGAAAGTAATACCATTTGCCAGACTAAAGAAAATCTGGGAAGATTATATTAGAGTTGGCGTTGTTAGAGATACCAAGGGACTGGAATTGATTGAAGATATTGTAATTAGTAACACGATTAAAATAAATTTTTTTACTGAGCTTGCTGGTCACACACAATGGGGTGCGGAAGACGATTTCGAAGACAATATTGGGTATTACGTTGACGAACAACTGAATTGCATTCTTCCCCGTGAAAAGGTTGACACCAACCAATTAGAAATTCCATTTAATGATGCAACCAAAGGTCATGTGAAAAAAGAACCAGTTGCAGAACCCGAACCATGTAACACCACAGTTAATCCATACATACAGCAAGTGTTCGATGATAACAATGAAGACGGGATGACCAGAGAAACCATGAGGGAAATCTTATATGAAAATCTGAAAGACAAGTTCTTTGAGTATTTCATGGAAGACCCCAAAAGTGGACAGGCATATATTAGTGATTACGGACTGAAACCATTAATGACATTAATGCAGGAACTGACACGAACAACAGAACCTGAACAAAAAATTCCAGTTATTGATAAGATGCTTAATGTCGTTCACCAACGTAGTGATATCGCAGCATGGTTTGTAGAAGGCGGTTCAAATGCACTAAGTCAATTAAGTGGGTATGAAATTCCCGATGAAGAAGCAGGGGGATATGATACCAAAAGTGCGATATCGGGGAAATACAAAATGAATGATTACTAACAAACATTTGCCACTAAAACCCATTTACTGTCCTTTGTTTGATAAAATTTTCCATCAATAACGGCTTTTCGGATATTATTTTCTATTTATGGTAAAAATTATATTATCATAAATATATAAATATATGAATATCAATGAATTATTAGAAGTAATTCAAGACGAATTTCTTCCCGAAGAATTAAATGGAGAATTTTTATTACATGGAAATGTTATAATTTGGTCATACAATCTTACAGACGACAGCGAAGATTTACTTTTCTTAGATGATGAAGAAGAAATGTTTAATTTCGAAGCCATGAGTTCTGAAGAACTACTACGAGAAGCATATCAAGAGGATTTCGATAAACTACAACAATTTCTTGATGGCATTGAAGAAACAGATAACTGGACATTTTCCGATAGCGAAGTTGTTGATGACGTAATTGTTTTTAAAATTTTCTAAGAAAAGCGTAACATTCTCGATTTGTTTTCGTATAATTGTAAAAAGAAAACAAATGGGTGGTAAAGCATTAAATAAGTACGGTGTTAGCACCGTGAGGAAAAGTACTGAAGAATTCCTAAGAATTGGAAAGTCTGTTCAGAATACATTATCGTTTATGTTTTTAAGACAATACGGTATTAATCTTGAAACCACTGTTGTTACTTGCTATCATACGAAGTCAGACCACGGAGATTTAGACCTCTTAATTAAAATGACTCCAGAAATTGAAAACAAGAACATTGATTTCAGAACTGTAATTCAGTTGTCATATCTTCCACAAGCCATTCACAACAATGGCGGTGTGTATTCATTTGACTACCAGAATTTTCAGGTTGACTTCATTCCAATTAAGGAACACAAATGGGAAACCGCAAAGGTTTATTATTCTTATGACCCCCTTGGTAACATCATGGGCAAGACATTCCACAAGTTTGGATTGTCATATGGTTGGGATGGGTTGTTTTACAAGTTCAGGAATTTCAACGGTAGAAATTCTCAAAACATTTTGTTAACCAATGATGCCAAAAAGATTTTTGACTTCGGTGGTTACAATTATGACCGATACCTTCAGGGATTCGAAACTCTGGAAGACATCTTGAAGTTTGCAATTGATTGCAAGTACTTCGACACAGAAATCTTCCAGATGGATAACCTCAAGAGCATCGACAAGAAAAGAAACCGTAAGCGTGGTTCATATCACGTTTTCCTTAAGTACTTGAAGGATAATAACATCAACACAAGGTATGAATTCCAGAAAGAAAAGGATTTGTATCTGCCGATGATTGAGACTGCTTTTCCCGAAGGCATGTTAATGGAAAAATTAGGTGAGTTACAGAGAAAGGATAAACAAGATAAAATCCTGTCTCAAAAGTTTAATGGAGATATCGTAATGTCTTGGCTTCCAGACCTCAAAGGTAAGGAATTAGGACAAGCAATTGGTAAGTTTAAAACAGACTTGGGTGACGAGTATGATGAATTTATCCTCAATGCGAGTTACGATGCGATTCATGAACGATTTATGAATACATATAATGGGTAATACAAGCAAAGGCAAGATACGAAATAACATATTGAAACTCGGTAGTAAGAATCTCAATGCAGAGAATTGGGAAGTCTATCATCCGAATGGAATACATATGTTCACCTGTGGTGAGAAGAAAGCCAGTTGGTATCTCGAAAGAGGTCTGGCTGTACGAACTGCCGATGGTAAAATCATGTTAACATTCGAACCCAAAGGTAATGGTTTTGAAACCAATGAGGTCTTTGGTAAAAGTGTTAGGGAAGCGATATGTGTTGTTACAGGCGTTGATAAAGGCTTGCAACGACACCATATCGTACCTTATTGCTATCGCACATATTTCCCTGAAAAATATAAATCTAAAAATCATCATGATGTGGTTTTAATTAATCATGAAAGACATTCGGAATACGAGCAACTGGCAACTCAATATAAAGATGTGATTGCCGAGATGTTTGACGTGAAAACAATCAGCGAGTCCAATATGGAATATACATTTAAACTGCGTGAAATTGGTAGGGAAAATGCGATTCTTTTAAACAACATACATTCTATATTTAAAACATATGGGAGAGTAAGTGATGAAGTTAAACTCGAAAAACTTCAGGCAATTGCTGACGGCACTGAAATTCCATTCAAAACCGTTTGTAATTACAATTATATCCAACTCTATAAAATGTATCTCCTGTTAAAAGAAGAACATATAAAGGAACAATACGAGTTCAAACAAAATCATCGTCAACAGTACGACCACGGCTACCATGTGGTGCAGAAACTCGATACCGAAGAAAAAATTATGGACTTCGTGAAACTCTGGAGAAATCATTTTATCGACACCATGAAACCTAAATTCATGCCTAACGGTTGGTCTGTTGATTTCCGAATAAAAACTAATATTTAAATTCCTTGCAATTGTGATAAATTATTCATAATATTGCAAAATAAAGACATATAATATGAAACTATACAAAGCATTAAAACTGAGAAAAAATCTAATTGGTGAAATCACCAAAATAAAACTGCAAATCAGGGAAAGGAATTCATATCTTGAAGGTTCAAAAAACGGGGAAAAATTCAGTGTTGACACAGCATATCTGGAACTTCTTGATAAAACCCAAGAACTCACCAGTTTAAAGTTTATCATCAACGAAGCCAATCGTGAAATTCAAGCACAAATATATTTACTTGGGGAATATAAGGCACTTATTGCCTTCTGGAATGAAGTGAGTGTTGTTGAAGGAACTCAGATTATTGGATATGGTGATAAAGTCCAGAATTACGTAGCTCAATTCGATGAAGAAAAACGAAATGGTCTTGTTAAAGAATTTCAAAAAAGAGTTGATGCGATTCAGGAAGAACTCGATGAGTTCAACTTCAACACCGAAATTCCTTGGGGCGATATGACTGAAGAGGAACTGGATGTGTTAGATGCCAGCGTAGCACCACTGGAAGAAAAAGAAGCGTGTGGATGCGACAAAGGTTGTTGTAAAGGTCATACCGACACCGATGCCAAAGAATAACGATACTGAGGTGTGTGTTCGAGTAATTTAGAAAAAACGTGATTCTACAACTTATGGTAATGATAGAGATTAGAATGTTCAAGAGTCCTGTTATTCATGTTGTAAAAGTTTAAGAATAAAGAGTTAAGCCTCATTATCTTCACAATTTTCTTTAAGAAAGACACACACTTCTTTCATTATTAAACATTATGAAGAACTTAAAACCGTTATTTGATTTCGATGATATTCTCATTGTTCCAAAAGTAAAAACAGATATATCAAGCCGATATAAAAATATTATCTTATCAAGAACACTTCCGTTATTCACAGCACCAATGGACACTGTTGTGGATATTGAAAACATGTTTGATTTCATGGAAAACGGAATCAGTGTTACGCTTCCCAGAACCATAAAACGAGATGAATATCATTTAGTACCGAGAGGTGTTTTTGTTAGTATGGGTTTTGAGGACATTAATTTCGAATTAAAGACTGGTCTGAAAAACCTAAAAAAAGATTTGTGTGTTGTAATTGATGTGGCTAATGGTCATATGCAAAAAGTATTTGATTATTGCCGAGAAATAAAGACACTAAGACCTGATATTGTATTAATGGTTGGTAATATCGGTAATCCAGAAACCTACCAATGGTATGCCAAAGGTAATTGTGTTGATTATATCAGAGTAGGTATTGGAAATGGTGGTGGATGCCTAACAACCAAACAAAGTGGTGTTGGATATCCAATGGCATCATTGATTCAAGAAGTTCGTAAAGCAAAATTACTGTATGTATATGACCATAAAGATGAACCCGATTTAAAAGTTCCTGCGATTGTTGCTGATGGTGGAATGAAAGACCATTCAGATATTATCAAAGCACTGGCACTCGGTGCTGATTACGTTATGATTGGTAGTATTTTTAATAAAGCGTTGGAAAGTTGCGCCCAGAACTATTTATATGGGGTCAAGATAAATAAAAGATTTGCGAAGTACTTCTTCAAGAAAGGTCGTCCAGTAAAGAAGTATTTCAGAGGCATGAGTACTAAGAGTGCTCAAAAGGCAATGGGTAAGACCAGTTTTAAGACATCTGAGGGTGTTGTGAGGTTCAGGAAGGTGGAATATCATCTCAATGGTTGGGTTGAGAATTTCGAGCATTACCTGAGAAATGCAATGAGTTATTGTGATGCTCAGACACTGGATGAATTTGTTGGTAAATCAAAGATTTGCCAGATTACGACAAAAGCATATGATAGATTTAATAAATAAGGTAGATGAACAAATTAAAGCAGATATCAATTCCATACAGGCTATAGTAAATAAATATGCCGATGTTCTACGTGACACCCGACCAGAAAAAGAAATTCCGTATCTTGCATACATCATCGATACCTGTGTCAACCACATAAATGAAAACCATAAAGATTTACCCCAAGACTGGAAAGCGTGGTCAGTTGTGGTCGTCAAAAATCTGTATCATGAAGGCACGATTAAAAAGGCTGACGATATCATAAAAACAATTGACGAGTTTCTTGAATACAAAGAGAAGGAATATAAAAAATATTGTGATGATATTATTGCTGTTAATGATTACGAGAGAGATAGGGGTTTTATGTTTAGGTTTTTATTTAAAAAAAATCGGTAGCCATTGACTACCGATTCATGTTTTAGGCATATTGTATTTCTTCGAGTTGCGTTTCATATTTTAATTTTTTTATTTCCAATGCCTGTTTCTTTTTTTCTAAAATACCATATTTTTCGAAATTAGCAATTTTGATTGTAAGTTGTGTAATCTTGTATTCTAAAATCTCGATGTCTCTTTCTTTGCTCATGGTTGTAAATTTTTATTTTAAATTAATTTATTATAAATACTTAAACAATTGCTTTTCTAATTAGTTTCAACTATATTTGTTTAAATATTTTATCATGGAAAAATACAAAAGATTTACAACAGAACTTAACACCGATGAAGAGATTCAAATCTTTTTGGATGAAATAACAACTGATGGTTGGAAAATTATTTATTATAATGAAACAATTAAAGACGTTAAAACACTGGTCATTACTGTTATTGGCAGTAAAACTCAAAGCGTGATATTATGAGCACCAATGCTGGATATCTGGTTAAAACCAAATCAGATAAAGAAGGAAGGACATATCACCGTGAAGGTCTTGTGAATAAAAAAATGGTGGTTTATGTTGACGTTGATGGCAAACAAGTGAAAATGCTTTGCGACCCCAAAACAATAAATATAATTGGATTTATAGATTAGAAGTTATGGAAAATTTAGAAGAAAACAAAACATATTTACTTAAATTTGGACAGCAAGATGGACTATACGCTGTAACAATTTTAAAGAGTACCGAAACCGCCTATTATGTTAGATGGGATAATGGTCTTAATGGTAATTACAAGTGGGAAGAAAAAAAAGTTTTTTGTAAACAGTATTCAGTACTTGAAGACATCACGGAAATCACTGACATAACGAAACATATTTAATTATTTTTTCCACCGATTCATCCAGTGTTTCCGCACCTGTATCAATATTTAGCCAAGCATCTGGCATTGGCTCAAAGGGTGAATCGATTCCCGTGAAGTCTTTTATCAAACCTGCTCTGGCTTTCAAATACAAACCTTTTACGTCACGGTTCTCACAGGTCTCAAGACTTGTGCTGAGATGAATGAATTTAATGTTGGGAATGATTCTGGTGATGTTGTCTCGCATTTCATTTGTTGGTGTGATGAATGTAGCTATAACTACAATACCGTTTTGATTCAATATTTTTGCGACTTCAGCAGCACGTCTTAGATTCTCCTGACGGTCAGCAAGGCTGAATCCCAAATTATTATTAAGACCGTTACGAAGTACGTCACCGTCCAATAAAAAAACCTTCTTATTTAATTCCTCATAGTATCCAACAAGTTTTTCACCAAGTGTTGTTTTTCCAGAACCACTGAGACCATTAAACCAGATTGTTTGCATATTCATCAATAAATACAAGGTTTTTTATCTTTTTCATTAAAAACATTTGGCAGTTAAATTTTTTTTAACTAAATTCGCTATTCAATTAATTAATTACATTAAATTAAAATTATTATTATGAAAAAAATCCTTACATTACTTGTTGCAATGTTTGCTTTTGCAACACTTTCCTTCTCACAAGGAGCACTCACTGTTCAAGGTGGGTACTCATGGAGTATGGGTATGGTTGGTGCTGACTACCAACTTGGTCACATAGCCATTGGCGGTGGTTACATGCCAACCTCAATGCCCGGTTCTGGTGAACGACTTAATTCATTCTCTGGTGTACTTACTTGGTGTGGATATGAATATGATGAAAGTGGTTACTATATCTCAGGTGCATTTGCATCCGCAGGTTATCGTTATCAAGCAAGTTATAATGGTGGTTCTTGGACAGATGATATTGTTGCTCCGATGGCTATTGTTAATCTGGGTTATAAATTACAATGGTATTCAGGACTTAATTTAAAAGGCGAAGTCGGATATGGTTGGTGTAGTTATGCAGGTGTTTTTACTTGGGGTGTAACCGTAGGTTGGACATTTGGAATGTAATTTTAAAAATAAAATGAAAGAGATGAAAAAAATCCTATTAAAATTTGCACTTGTACTTGCATTCATTGGTACTATTTTTATTCTGAGTTGTGAACCACCAGAACCACCACGTCCTGATTGTGAAATCAATAACTATGGCTCGGTAACTGTAAAGAACAGCACAGGTTACAATATTTGGGTTGACGTAACATGGGGAAATGTTATTGAAAACTATGAAAAACTCCTGTACAACAGCAATTCATATAAATATACTCATGTTCCTGCTGGAAGTATTGAAATTTGGGTAACGTTTGACGGTACTGATTGGAGTTTTAATTATGAAAATCTATCCAGTTGTGAAGATTTGAAATATACATGGTATCTTAGTAATAAGAAATCCGCAGGTGATTGTCCATTTATTTTGGATGTCGGTAATGGTGAAATGGTTATACCTGTTCTCAAAGAGAAACACTAATTATATAATCGAAATAATAAATGGCGACCACTGGTCGCCATTTTTTTTATGAGTATTTATATATACGTAAATAACTATATGAAATACAATGATAGAAATGGGAAAATTAAAAGCACTTTGGGAAAAGATTAAAAAATGGGCAAAAGAAACAGCATTGCCTTGGCTTAAAAAGGGCGCAGTACAGATTATAAACGTATTAGTGATACTCTTTCTATACGGACAACTCGATAACCTTTTACAAGGTCAGGAAATCCATCTGGGTCTGGTTACAACAGTGGCTGGACTTTGGGGATTCATCCTACTTGGTTATTGGATATTCTGGAAACTATTAGGTGCTGATAAAGTCGTGAAAGCATTTATCGCTCAAAGAAAAAAGAAGAAAGGTAAATAACTGATTTTTAATCAAAATCAATAAGCCACATTCCATAAGGAGTGTGGCTTATTTTTTCTAATTTTTGTTTATATTTAACTAAACCCCAGATACTTAAAATTTATCGAATTCTGGTATCCAACGGTGTGGCATGCGCTTAAAATATAGTGGTTCTACCTTTTCCTTATTTTCGTCTTCATCATCCCACCAATGACTATATGGTCTGACTTGAAATTTCCACTTATCCTTACCCTTATAAGACTTAGAATGTCTGTTAGGTTCGAATACACCAATACCGTCTTTCCAGAATCCCCAGATGTCCCTATTGAATCCATTACTCCATAACGACATGTTACAGAAATAATGGGTGTAGTTTTTCTTCAGGTATTCCTCAACCTCTTTCATATAACCCCTAAGAACCACATTCCCTTTGTATTTGGAATATACGAAACAAAGGACATATGCACCACCCATCCATTCCTGCTTTCCAGTTGCAGGAACATCAATGACAGGATATTTTTTATTCAGAACCGCCTTTTGTTTTTTCTTTTCTCTATCCTCATAGAGTCTCGTGGCTTGCTCTCGGTATTTTTGATATTCTTCGACATCAGTGATACTTTTTTTCTCTTCGGCTGTGAGTTCTCTTCTGAATCTCAAGCCAGTCTTGTCTTGAAACACTTGCCATGCAAGATTTTCAATCGCTTCTTTTTTTATTAGTTCTTCGATTTGAACATCATGTGTCTCATAATCAAAACCCTTCATGTTTTTTATATCCTCAACCATTTCAGGGGTATAAGTTAAATTCATTTCATTTGCCTGAAATTTATTAGTATCAACCTTTTGTTCTTTTGGTAATGGTAATTCTGAACTTGGGATATCGTTACAATTAGCATGTTTTCCACAAAGTTCACAATTACCAACTGATTTCCTTATTGATTCGGGATACCCATTTTTTTCTGCGCATTCGTTACAGTAGAACATATCTTCACGTTTTAAATTTAAAAGTTTGGGGAGATGTTGGAGTTTGTCGGTCTGTTAAGCATTCTATATAATTAACCAGCTTCCAACATCTCTGGGTTTGTTAAGCGTTCTATAGTTTTAACCACTTATCTGCCGAAGCAGACCCCAAACAGTGTTGTAATATACGAAAATAATTTTAAATTGTTACAAAAAAACTAATCTTTTTTTAAACTAATTGCAAAATATCTTTCTCCAGCATATACACATTGACTGGTTTCCTTGATATTAACATTGAAATTCAAATCCACATTAAACAATAACATACCAACGCTTTCTGGTAGTCCATGTGGAAATTTTGTCGTGATGCCGAAATCTATACCATCACATATTCCACTATCAACGACATTAAAATCTTGGTCTTCCATTAACTCCATTGCTATACTGAGTTGGTTATATAATTCTATTTCTTCTTTGCTTCCCAGATTGTTTTTAATTGCGGACTCAACCACAAATGTTCGTCTATCCTCTTCTTCATAATCTATCATTTTGAAATTTTTAATGCTACAAAGTAGCATTAATTTCTGAGAAACACAAGACTTTTAATTAATAATTTACCGATTTGTTTCACAATCGTCCGCTAATCGTCCGATTACGGACAATAAATACTTCAAATAAAAACTATAACAAACTCAATGACAATCATTTATATCCTTTGGCATACGGATTGCAATATTATTGAAAAATAGAAACATGAAAAAATTTACATTCATCATAGCAATCCTACTGGTTTTAATATTAGGCATTGCTTCACAGAAAACAATTGAAAATAAAACCCCAAACATACCACTTGAAGACGTTCTTATTGAGGAAGACCTTCAACTGGAAGACTGGATGACAACACCATTTTTAGATAAGACAACATAAAAACAAATATCATGTATAGACTTAGAAAAGTAACAGGAAGTGAAGCCAAAATTTTTGGCGTATGCGCTGGAATCAGTAAATATATTGACCCAGATATTGACCCCGTGGCAATCAGAATATTATGGGTAATCCTGACAATATTCGCAGCACCACCAATGATTATTTTATACCTGATTCTCGCAATAGTGTTGAAGCCAGAGGATTATGAAATTAAGAGAGAAGAGAGATTGGCGAAGGAAGAAGCGAAAAAACCCGAAAAAGAAACTGAGAATCAGGAAGAAACTAATGATTAACTCGGTTTTCTGAGTATTTATAATAAAGTAATGACAATGGATAAATTTTATTTAGTACTCATAATGAAAGACGGAACAATTGTTCACGACATATTTGCTACGTCCCATAGGGACTTGGTGGGTAAATATATTACAAAAGCCGAGATTGCCGAAAATAATTATTTCGCAGCAGTTTTCAGTCCTAAAGAAGCGCACCGACTTGATGACGTACAAAATTACGTGCTTATCAATTCTGGAATGTATTACCCCGATTGGTTCAGTGGTGAATTCAAGAATCAGGTCATGACCAGTCTTAAAGACATTATCGAAGCCATGATTGTCAGAGGCAGAAAGAAATTACTACTTCATGAAGGCGTGATTCTCTCACATAAAACCGTTGTGGAAGAAGCCAAGCATTGCGTGGTCTTTGGCATGTATGATGAGGCACGTATTGAAGTTCTTGACGAGGCTTCAGAAGTCCAGATTATGACAGATGATGCCATGATTCAAGAAATGCGTAACAGTAGTAAAATAACTGAAATGTACGGCTATTCCAAAGTCAAAGAAATGCGTGACTACAGTACAATCGTTAAGATGTACGGACAGGCAAAAGTAGGGGAGATGCACGACCATTCAAGAATAGCGGTTCTTAAAGGCGATGCAAACATCATAGAAATGCATGAAGACTCGAAAGCCGATAGACTTAAGCACATGTCGAGAGTTGATGAAATGCATGGTCACAGCATAATTGAAGAACTCTGGGATTGGTCGGTAGTTGAAAAGATGTTTGACCACTCCAGAATCAATTACATGGATGAAGACTCAAAGGTTCTGGAAATGCATGGCAACAGCACAATTGAACAGATGTTTGGAAACTCAATCGTAGAAAAACTCCATGAAAACTCTTTGGTTCGTAAATTGAGTGACGCTGCTCAGATTCTGAGCAAGGAATTATAATTGATGTAAAAACAGAATTGAAGTGGGTATCCAATGGGTATCCACTTTTTTTATGCTTTCCTTGCATATCTAATCGAAATAATATATCTTTACAACATATTACAATATTATGCCAATATCTACATATCCTGTACATAAAAAGAATGAAGGGAAGATTCCTGAACCACCAAACGATATGATGCGTAAACTTCGAATGAAAGTGATACGTGACAACTTTAAGTGGTTTGAATATGTAATCCGTGACAGAAACGACTTAGTTGCATGGATAGATGAAGTGGATGAATGTGTAAAAATATCACACAAAATATCAACATGACAAATGACGAAATAATAAAATAATGAGTGAAGAACTACAATACGCACCTGATTATAGTACACGTGACCTCAAGGACTTCGTAGGTTTAGTTCCAATCAGGGAATTGGAAGACTGTGAAGAACTCGATGGTATTTGTCAAATACATGAGGAAAGTACAGGAATTGTGTATGTGGGTTTCGTTGTTAAGAAATGGGACACCGCAAGTGTGTTTACCACAGAATGGATTGGCTCAAAATTGGCTCAAACGGCTCATGAAGAGACTTGGCTTGAAGCAATAAATAAAGAAATTGAATATCTTACTGGTGGAGATGAAATGAAGTCAATAAATGAATCCATTACCGATGGTCATATCGTTAATATGCTGGAAAAGATTAAGAAAAAATTAGGATAATTATGAGTTGGAAAAAAAGTAAAGACGGTGGATTGGACTACGATGTGAGTCAAGAAACCCAGAAACAACAATCATTCAACCCTTATGGGAGCGCACATACCATGACATTTAATTTTAATAATACTCCGTTGCCAGTACCAAAAAGTAGGAAAGAAGAAATAAAGGAAAAAATCATGGCAATGAGACGTGCCAGAATAAGATAATAATATGATGAATGAACTTAAACAAGCGGTTTATGTTGAACCGACAGATAAAGAAATTATTGCTGGTCTGGAATTCCAAGATAATTATGAAGCAGCATATCTTATCAAGAGTCTCAAACGTGAGGTCGCCAAATTGAAAAGGAGACTGACAATACTGCAAAAGAAATACGATGGTTGCACTAAATAACTTGAGAAAATCAATATTCTATTTGCAGCAAGCAATTAGAAACGATTATAAAAAAGACAGAGACCTGTTGATTGCACTGGATATATTGACAAAGAAAGAAATTGAAAATATCGATGTAAATGACCCCGAACACTATAATACCACTGAGATATGAAACCATGTGACTGTAAAGATAATCGAGATGCGAAATCAATGACCGAACAAGGTATCGCAATAAATGAGTGGAGTTTACTTGTTGAACCAGCACGGGTTGAAATAGAACACCTGCATTACGGCAAAATAATATTACCAATGACCATATTCACAAAATTTGCGAAATGGTATTTAGAAGAACAAGAAGACGATTAAAATATTACATAAAAAATAAAATGAAAAAACAAATATATGACATATTATTAAAAACCCTGATTTCAAATTACGATAATGGCAATATTGAAAATGGTGGTATTAGTGGTGGTGATGAGGCGATAAAAGAACTCTATAATCTATTTAAAGATAAAAATGAGAATAAATAAATAGTAAAAATTATGAACGCAAAAGAATTTTACGACCACATCACCCAGCACCTGACACCCGAACAGGCACTACTGAAACTATTGGAAGGACATGTCTTGACTTATGAAAAACTTAAGTTCGATAAGGGTGAGGAAATCCATCCACTTATGATAGTAAGTATGGCTGCAATGGATATGGGATGGCAAATGGCAATACCTAAAGGCAAAGCTGAAGATGATGAAATACAAGGCATGGCAATCGGTACACCTGAGTATTTCGAAGAACTATTTAGTGGTGATGACAGCGATGGTTGCGATAACTGTGAGGACGATTGCAGTTCTGACCACGATTTACTTGATGAAAACGAGAACTAATGACAGCCGAGGAACTAAATAAATACTTAGTTGAGACAGATATGAAACTCATGAACCTCTGGTATAAGAAAGATGCTGGTGGAAATCTGGTATTGGATGCCGATGGTAATCGCATCAACGAATACTTTCAGATGACCGCAGGAAATCTTGACATCGGTAAGGGTTGGTATCAAATCATTCATGACCTCATAGCAGAACTCCTTACTACCGATTGGGATAAAGACGTGCACCAAGTCAAGGAGAAATTCGGTGGCTTGGAATTCTATGTTGGGTCAGCAAGCACAGAGGTGCGTGAAATCATCAGAAAATACGGGAAACTGAGTTACGAGACCTGCGAGGTCTGCGGAGAACGTGGTGAACTCCGCAAGGATTGTGGCTGGCATGGCACTACGTGGTATAAAACCATGTGCGACAAACATTATCAGGAATTAAAAGCCGAGAGAAAATGACAAAAGAATCCGAGTTCAACGAGTTAAAAAAACAACACGAAGACGTGTTTAAAAATGCCGATGTCGAAGCCGTAGGAGATTGGATGCAATCAATGACAACAGCAGAGAAAGCCAATAAGGTATTCGACTCAGGACTGGCATTTAAAATAACAAATAAACCAGTACGGCATGATTATCTTTGGGACGTTAAGATATTCTGGGCACACATGGAATACAATGGAAAAGATGTGGTACAGGATTGTGACCCAATGGGATTTGATAATCTCGATGAATGCCTTAACGACTGCATTAAATATATAAAGTATAACTTTAAATAACAATAACATGGAAACCAGTAATCAAGAATTTAAACTAATAAAAGACCAGTCGGATATCCCGATACTCGGAATATCAGTAGAAAATGTTGAAAAAAATATGTCCCTTCATGGTAACGGAACTGAATTAATTAGACTCTGTGAAAACGGAGACATATTGGTAAAGGGGAAACTCGTGGACAACGACAAGGAAGCCGTTGATGGATTACGAGAATTTCTAATAAATAATATTAAGCAATAATAATAATAACAACGATGGAAAGTCAATTTCAAAAAGACCTTGCTGAACTAATTAATAGATACAGTAAAGAAAATGACAGCGATACCCCAGATTTTATTCTGGCAAGGTATCTAAATGCTGTCCTTGAGAATTTCAATGCAGCAGTGATGGATAGGGAACAATGGTATGGCAGACACCGACATGTAGAAGACATGGGATTAGTTAAACCACCAGACTACGATGATACTGGACATCCACCACCAGATTTTCCAAGAAGCACGACCATTGATTTGAATAGCAATTACCTAATTGATTTGAACTCAGACCCAATAACTGATTTAGAATCGTAATGGAAACAGGAATACAGAAACTCGGAGAAATACAGGGACTTGGTGTTTATTATGACCAGTACCAAGAAGACCAGAAGTTCTTAATGGGATACAAAGGCAGGGAATTGAAATTTGTTATCGGTAACACCAGAGACCTGAGTTTATATGAAATTGCAATAAATACTTATAAAGAAAATCATGATAGAGAAAATAATTGAAACCTATGAGGCACTGAATGCCGACTTGCAAAACGAAATGTCAGTCAACGATGTCGTGACCAGAGACCGTATTACTGCACATCTTGAAATCCAGTTACCGCATTGCGAAGTCCGATGCGATGAAGAAAATAATCCCCCTGACATCATCGAGGCTTGCGTGGCAGTTGCCAGAGTGCAATGGCTAAACAAGGCAATGGAAATCACTTACGTGGATTTGGTTTTCGGCAGACCAGACCAAATCATGAAAGTTCAACAAGGATTGACATGAAATTACATTTACATTACTACAAAACCATTCACTGGCATTTCGAACAGCCATGCAGTTATGACGGATTCAAATTGTATTGGGATTATAAAATTGTCAGATGTAGATGTGGGAAAGAAAAACGGGTATTAATTAATTTCTATACTGCAAATCGAACGAGAATTAGTATTGGAAGTGGATTAACTGTTCTTAGTCTGGTAAATAAACAATCGTTGATATGAAAAAGAAACTCCAATTAGAAATTCTTGACCCCACAGGTAACGTAGTTGTTAGTCACAATTTCGATTATGAAGCGGGGCAAGATAATAAACTAAGACTTGCAATTACCGATAACGTGTATATCATGGATAGCAATGGCAAACTCGTTATACTTACACAGGAAGAAATCGATAAAGAAACCAATCGCAAAGAAAATAGTGTCGGTAAAAAAGAGCCAAGATATTTTAATCCTAAGACAAAGAAAATCGAGAAACTCTTTGACGAGAAGAACTTGATTCCAGTTTTTACAGTGGGTTGCACCTGTGACAATGTTGTGAGTGGTGATAAGGGATGTGCTGTGTATTTCACAACCGAAGCACAGGACATGGAAGCAGCTAAAGACAAAGCGATGCTGAACCCGCATTTCATGTCGCATATCAGAGATGTAAAGAACTTCGATAGAAAATATCTTAGTGTTCACGTACCACAGGGAAACTACGTAATTGGAAGAGTGTGGTACTTCGAAGGCGATGAAAGACTGTAACGGATTTCTGAGGAAATAACCGTATTTATTCCCATGACGACTCTCGTGGAAAGATTTCAAATTGGTATACGAAGATATGGTTATGATTCTGACTTCCGAAGACAGGTAGAAATCATAGTTGATTCCGAAGCAGTAAGTGCTGCCGAACTTCAAAAATGTTTCAAGGACTTCGGAGTTTAAGTCGGACTACAGTATTTATCTACATGGATATATTGACAATCATCACGGAAGAAGTTCAGCGACTCTATGAACAACAACAACAACAAATCTTTACTATCCCCGATTTAGCAAAGGCATTGTCGGTACATGGACATGATGCCCAGAATCAACAAATTCTTGCCAAAATGCTCTTCGATAAATATAGAAGTGGTGGAGACCAAGCCGTAATTGATATGTATGGAAAAATGAGTGGTGT
>Ga0307376_10002400_pt1 | contig 18452 bp, 30 predicted proteins | sample TR2MG_FD_202536 | JGI IMG/M metagenome (GOLD analysis project Ga0307376, IMG submission 202536) | Soil microbial communities from Risofladan, Vaasa, Finland - TR-2 | ecosystem: Environmental > Terrestrial > Soil > Coastal area > Acid sulfate soil | place: Finland: Risofladan, Vaasa | collected...
TAGGAAATTAGTTTGTTTTTCCACAGTTTTGTTTTACAAATCAAAATTGTGCACATCTGTACCTACCAATTGCTTGTTGGTAGGTGCGGGACTTGGGAGCGCTCCAGAGATGGCGATCTGGGACAGGCTGTAACTCTGTTGCTTAACGGCTGAGTAGGTTCGAATCCTTCCGCTTTCACAATAAATCAAAATTTGGGTCTGTAGCAAATTATTGGTCTTGCAACTGCCTTTTAAGCAGTATAAATGTTGGTTCGATTCCAGTCAGACTCACTAAATATACGGCCGGATTCACTGGTGTGAGGCTTTTAGAAAGATATGTTTCGGTATCGTCGACTGGAACACAATCCCTAAGAAGTATGGAGTATGATTACTGACGACGAATCGGTTTTCATACTTGTTGGTTTAATTCCAACTCCGGCCAGCCTTTTTATTGGCCTGTGGTGTAATTGGTAACACACCAGACCTTGGATCTGGTATTGTGGGTTCAAATCCTACCAAGCTAGCCACGTTAGTAGGCGTTCACGAGCGAACGCATGTCCATACAGGTCTTACAAATATAGCGCTCACTATTGTAAGATTTGTGACCTTAATAGACACACAATGTATGGTGGTTCTCAGGGCAGTGGAATACTGCCTGACATGAAGTTTTAATGCTGTATGTTTTGAGGTCAGAAAAATTACTGAAAGTTACCATACCCTGGCTTCAGTCGTCCTCAAAACTAAGAGTAGATAGTTCTACAATTCATCCAAGAGTAAAGGGTTGTGAGGATGACAGCATTAAATTATATTCACCTGTAGTTTAATTGGTAGAACTCCCGGCTGTTACCCGGAAGATATAGGTTCGAATCCTATCGGGTGAGCAACATATTCCAGCGTAGCTCAATTGGCAGAGCAACCGGCTGTTTGAAACATCTGAGGATGTTCCGAAGTAACCGGTTGGTTAAAGGTTCAAATCCTTTCGCTGGAGCTTGTGGGCTATAGAGTTAAGGCCGAATTCTATAAAACACGGCGAATAAATCTGAGTAGAAGATAATAAGGCCATTATTTTGTGAAAGGTGAGATTCGTTTTCTTCATCGTCTAGTGGAAGGACATCAGCGAATCGCTGAAAACATAGGTTCAACTCCTATTGAAGAAGCAAAACAAGATGGTAGACGAGAGATTAACATACAGGTGTGGTGAGGTTGACCTGAGCTTTGGTTTAGTCCGCCGAGGCAAGAGACCGTCGAGGGTAAGATTCAGGAAGGTACACAGTCTCCTGATAAGTCCCCTAAACCGTTCTCTATTGGAGGTTAGCGCTTCTTAACAATAGGGAAGTAAAATATCGGAAAATGGTTGCCCGTTTATTATCTTGTTTAATTCAGAAAGAATTGTTAGAAATTGGCTAACTACTAACCGATATCATCCAACTAATTTTGAGGTTGAAAAAAGTTTCAGAAAAAATTATTTGAACCTTTATATCAACTATTATCTGAATCAACAGTAGATACAGTTATTATAATGGCACTCAAAGATATGATATATAGTATTAAATTATTACATAAGTTTATATTAAATTCTGAAGTTATAGATTAAAATAATCTTCTTTGTCTGATATGGTGTTGATTTTTCTTTTTTATTATATTTATATAAAAGGAGAAAAATGAATAATTTTATATGTGAAAAATGCGGAACATCGTTTAAATCTCGAAAGAAAAAAGTAAGGTTTTGTTCTAATAGTTGTCGAGCAAACGCTCTTAATCACGCAAATCATTTTTTGAGAGAGGACGGAAAACCTTATAATTATAGAGATGATGTAATTAGAAATTGTAAAGTTTGTGGAAAAAAATTACATCATCAAAACAAAACAGGGCATTGTAGAAAACATTATATAACTGATGAATATAGGAAAGAGTTGAGTAAAAGAGCAATTAAAGCAGGAATTGGAGGATATAAACCTGGTTCTGGGAGAAGTAAAGGTCAATGGTATGAATCTCCAATTGCTGGTAGGGTTTATTTGGATAGTAGTTATGAAGTACGATATGCTAAATATCTTGATGAAAATAAAATACAATGGAAAAAAAATACAAAAAAATTTCCATATGTTTTTGAAGACAAAAATTTAAATTATATTCCTGATTTTTATTTAATAGAATCAGATGAATATATAGAAACAAAAGGATATAAAACTGATAAAGATGAAGCAAAATGGAAATATTTTTCATATAAATTAAAAATATTGTTTAATAATAATTTAAAGGAATTAGAAGAAATGGTCGCATAGTTTAGTGGTAAAGCATTCGGCTGATATCCGAAAGATTCATGGTTCGATTCCATGTGCGACTACTAAAATTGAAGGTAAAATATGAATAAAGCACGAATTTATTGGGAAAATGATTTAATTTCTTCCGAGAAATGGTTTGAATTTTATAAAGAAATGTCAGATGAATGTAAAAAAATTGTAGATGCTGCTGAAGGGGATTGTGTAGGAATAGGAAGGAATGAAGAATTCGGATGGTTTATTGGTGGAAGTGGTCAAGGACCTGAACTTCTTTGGACTGAAAAAAACATAGATTTGGATTTATGATTTATATTGAAACTAAAAACAAAAATAAAACTATTATTTGGTTATTTTCGTTAGTTTGGCGAAAACGTTTATATTGTACTTTTGAAGAAGATTATGCTAGAGTAATACAAGTAACTGGATGGAGAAGTGCATTAATAGAAAAACCAATATCTAAACATCGTGAAAGGTGGTCATTTATATTTTGGTGGTACGAATAAAAAATATGTCAAGGAATTATATGCCCACGTAGTCGAGGAGGTCTTCTAAACCTTTAGTCGTAGTTGGAGCTGAAAAGGTGGGTTCGAGTCCCACAGTGGGTACTCATTTGTTAAACAGGAGATGGAATGTTTTTAAGATTTATTAAAGGATTTTTTAAAGATAGACGACTTCAAAAAGAATTGGATCAAGAAATTAAATTTTTACAAGAAAGGTCTGGTATTGTAATTGATGATAGTGAAGGTGAAACTGATCCATTTGAAATTGCAAAACGTTCTAAACTTAAGTTTAAAACATATGAAGAATTTTTGGAGTTTCGTGACAATAGATAAATAGTAGATAGGGACGATGGCCGAGTGGACGAAGGCACCAGTTCTACAAACTGGTATTACCGTAGGTTCGAATCCTACTCGTCTCACACAAAAATTTAAAGAAGGAAAATTATGATGTAAAAATTTGGAGAATAGAAATGAAAACAGCGACTGGGTGGATATGTGATAAATGTGGTAAAAGTTTTCAATATGAACCGGTTATTGCTCAAGGTAAAAAAAGAGAATTACATTTTTGTTCTTTAAAACACAAAGGAACTTATTTAAAATTAAAAGGTTAAATTATATGAATAAAAAAGAATTAAGGAGAATAAGTTATGGAAATGACAAGCGAAGTTTTTAAATTTGTAGATAGAATGAAAGAAGGATTTGATGTATATAGAAAAGCTCTACTTAAAGCTGCTGAAGAAGCATATCAAAGCGAAATGGTTGACACGAATATGGAAACTCTTGATATAAGAGAGTTTGCAGAAAAATATAAATATTATGGAACTGCTGAAGAACGAGCAACAACTATTAATCAATGCGAGTTTGAGACGAAAGAACAATGGATAGGAATGAAAATAGATGAATGGATAAAAAATGACTGAAAATAAATTGCCTTCGTAGCTCAACTGGATAGAGCAATCGCCTCTTAAGCGAAAGGTTGTAGGTTCAAGTCCTACTGAGGGCACCAATTCTAATAAAACAAGGATAAAACTTATGAGTATTATGTCATCAATTATTGCTGAAAAAAATAATGAGTGGAAAGACGAATTGATTAAAAAGTTAGAAGATGCTATCAAGGATTGTGATTCGGCGACGACTAATATAGAAAGAATAATAATACAATTAAAAGAATTTACTTTTACTGAATAAAATATTTTTACTTGACTTTTACATTTATATTAATTATATTCGGTTATAATATATAAAGGATTATTATGAAAGTTCAAAGTTTGTCAATGGGACGATAAAGACAGTTTAATATTTTAATTGTGTTCTAATGGTAATAGGCATCGGAAGATGTGGTAGCTCAAGTTTACCGACACGATTTTATAAAGGAGAAAATGAAAAATGATTAAATATTTTTTAATATCAATATTTTTATTGAGTGTATGTTTTACACAAAATAAAACTTCCATTGGATTAAGCAGCGGTATTTCAAAAAATGATTATCAAAATATTGGATTTAATTTTGGTGGAGAATTTTTTAAGGAGGTTTCAAGTAATATATTTATTGGAGGTCGAATTGCTTATAATCGATGGTGTTTAGCCGACGATGAAATAAAAAGAGAATTTTCGACTCTTGATGTTAATAATTCAGTAACCATTATAGAATTGCTTCCAAGCATGAGAATAGTTTCATCGATTAAAAATCAAAAAACTCAATATTTCGGTCAAATAGGGACAGGATATTATACGTTTAAAAGAGGTTGGCAATCCCACGACGCGAAAAATTTTGGTATCAATTTTGGTTCTGGAATAGTTATACTCACATCAAAAGATATTAAGTTGTCAATTTATCCATTATATAATATTATTTTTCAAACCGGGAACTCAATAAAATATTTTACATTTAATGTTGGAATTTTATTTAATTAAGGAATAATAATGAAACCAAAGTGTTATAAATGTGAATATCGTGGGAGAGTCCCTGGTGATGCTCATTCTTGTTGTAGGTATCCAGGAAATGAAACTGATATGTTTGATATGTTTTCTAAAAAAAATGTAGATAACGCATTTAAATTAGACATTAAAGCCGACCCACGCGGAATTAAAGGTGGTTGGTTCATATGGCCTGTAAATTTTGATCCAGTATGGTTATTAAATTGTAATGGTTTTAAAGAAATAAAGAAAAAATAAATAGTTATAATAATTTGAAAGGAAAAGGTTATGATTCATTCTATATTAGACTCAGATTTATATAAATTTACCATGCAACAAGCAGCTATGAAACTCTATCCACGTGCTCAAGTTCGTTATAAGTTTATTGACCGTGGTGCTACGTATTTTCCTGAAGAAATGGTTAAGGAATTAAGAGAAGCAATTGATGAGATGCAAGATTTGTCTCTTACGTTTGGCGAAAAGAATTTTTTAAAAGAAAAACTCTATTTCCTTGATCCTGTTTATATAGATTTTTTGGATGGATATAAATATAATCCTGATGAAGTTGAGCTTGAATGGGATTCTGGAGAGTTGAAGATTGTATTTGAAGGTTATTTGTATAGGACGATTTTATGGGAAGTTCCAGTAATGGCTCTTGTTTCAGAAATATATTTTAAACATACTGGCGAATCTATTTGTTGGAGCGACTTTGATGAACGAAATGAACACAAAGCCGAAGATTTTGACGTTCTTGGAGCAAAAGTAGCTGATTTTGGAACTCGCCGACGGTACTCGTATAAAAGTCAAGATAGAATGATTCAACAATTTAAAAAATGGACGTTTTTTATTGGAACAAGCAATGTTCATTTCGCAGAAAAATATGATCTCAAACCAATTGGGACTCAAGCACATGAATGGTTTATGTTCCATGCTGCTAAGTATGGTTTTCATCGGGCGAATTCAATCTCATTAGGTAGGTGGGTTGATGTGTATAATGGTGATTTGGGAATTGCTCTTCCTGATACATTTACTACTGATGTATTTTTGAAATCATTTGATACTTTATATGCTAAGTTATTTGATGGAATACGACATGACTCCGGTGATCCAGTGGAATTTGGAAAAAAAGTTCAACAACATTATATAGATTTGGGAATTGATCCTACGACAAAAACTGTTGTGTTTTCTGATGGTTTGAATTTTGATAAGGTGTTAGAAATAGAAACACATCATTGGGATGTAAGACGGTCGTATGGTATCGGAACTTGGCTTTCAAATGATTTTCCGAACATTAAACCATTAAATATGGTAATAAAAATGATAGCTGCTGACCCAGATGATTCTGGAGAATGGATAAATACAATAAAAATAAGTGACGACAAAGGAAAACATACTGGTAATAGAAAAACTATTGAATTAGCTAAACAAGTATTAAATGTGAAGTAAAAAATATGTTAATTGATAATAAATATAAAATACCTTATCATGGGACGTATCACAAAGGAATAAATGATTGTCCGCATTGTGGTTTTCATTTATTAAATGATTTAAAAGATGATGATGTTTTTTCTAATTATTGTTGTGGATTTAGTAATACTGAAATAGGTCTTTTAATGGTAATAGAATGTCCTAAGTGTTTTAAAAAATGGTCATTTCATGTAGACCAAAATTTTTATGATTATTTTTTGGAAAGTGTTGATGGTGGCTCAAATGTACATTTTAAATAAATTGGAGGTAAAAATATGTCGGCGAAAAGATTACCAATAGCAATATTTGGTGTAATATGTCTGATGGCTCATATTATTTGATATTTGATGTTAAAGAAACTTTTATACAAAATGATACATTGGAAATACAAGTGGGGCTTTCAGAATCTACAAAATGTAGTGTAAAAATAATTAAAAAATAAAAAAAGGAGAAATAATCATGAATGATACAACAAGAGCGCTTTTAGTAATTTTAATGTTAATCGTAATTTTTGGACTTTCATATGTCGCCTTTGACCATATTGATAATGCATATATGAATAATGAGCCTCAAATTATTAAAGAACTCGAATCTGCTAATGACAGTCTCAAAACTCTTGCTAACGAATTGAAGGAGGAAAAAACATCTCTACAAGCTCGAGTAGAGGAGTTAGAAGAAACTGTCAGTGGTGGTGATGATGAAATAAATGGAGGTGACGAAGATGAATAAAAATAATCGTTATATTGGTAGAAATATAGCCGATAAATATCTTGGTCATGAAGATAATATTGCAATGGATGTTCGTGACGCTCGTTATCGATATTATCAATGGTTGAGAGAATGGTACGGTTTTGGGCAAAAAGAAGCTACAAATAAATGTCCGTTTTATCAATTTATGTTCTGGGGAAGTTTGTTAATGTTGGTTTCTATTGTTCCCATAATTGTTATGAAGATTATTGAGGTTTTTATTCTTAAACCTTTATCGTGGATTATTCCAACAAGGATTGATAAAATTTACGGAAAATTTATTGATAAGAGTAAAATGGTAGCCTCGTGGGTTATTACGGTTTTCTTAGTTACAGGGGTTTTATTATTGTCATCATTATTTTATAGTAGTGCTCTTGCTTGGGTAGGCCTCGTAATTCATTTTATTTTTGTAATACCGGTTGGGTTTCTTGTGGTAATTTGGACAGCGTTGGTTTGGTTATTTACGGTTGCTATTCCGTGGGTCTTTGTTGGTTTAGTGTGGTTATTTTCTGTAGTATTTTCTGCTATAGGGTCTTTTTTCCTTATGTTAGCAGCTGTTAATTGGGCAGGATTAGGTTTTGGTTTATTGTTATTAGTAGGAATTTTGGTTGGATCTGGATTACTGGGGATTATTCTTTATAAAATAGGTGTTTGGTTATTTAGTTGTAATTTAACCAAATGGGCTATTAAAAAGTCTTGTAAAATACGTGAACGTCAGATAGAAAAGAAGAGAAAAAATAAAGAACGCAGACAACAAATTAAACATGCAGAAATTGAAGCAAAATTTAAATGGGAAGAAGAACACGCAGATGAAATCGAAGAACAACGAATACTTGAAGCCGACCTACGAGAAAAAAGAAAAGAATCAACAGCAAACTGGCTGGAATTTATTGATAAGATTCTTACTGTTACTGGTAAAATTCTTTTGGTTTTTCCTGGTTCTCTTTTTATTGGACTTTGGCATGTTATACGATATATAGGAATTGGTTTTTGGATTATTATCAAAGGTATAGGGTGGTGTTTACAAAAAGTTGTTGATGTTTTTACTATTGTGTGGTCTCTTATTTTTGAAACTATTTCAAATCATTGTCCTCCTATTGATTTTATTTTTGAAATTGATGATGTTGGATTACTTAACCCATATAAAGATAATTATGTTTTTGAATGTGATAATGAAAAAAATGATATTATTATTGAAAAGAATCAATTTCCTGAAGGTTTTAAATTAAGTATTGCTAAAAAAGGTAAACGTGGCAGAATAAAATGTTTACTTTGCACAAGAGATGTTGAAAAGGCTATGCGGTTAAAACAGAATTATAATTATTATGATAGTTTAGAACATCCTTCTCCTGTTTATGAAGTTGTAGAATTAAAATATGACCGCCCAAAATCAAAAGTAAAAGTATTTTAAGTTTGGGAACAAAATAAAAAATTAAACGTTTATATTTATATGTAATGAAGTAAAGGAGATAAATAATGTTATAGGGTTTTACATAGGGTATAATTTTTAAGCCTCCATAATTTTTCTTATGTCGATGGAAACGACACGTTTATACGACGTGTCGATAAAATTACGAAAAATAAACATAAGGAGAATTAAAATGGAACGCAAAGAATATATTCAATCTAAAAAATACTATCTTAAAGGGTTAGCAATTCAACTTCGTGAAATTAAAAAAGAGTTACGACAATATTACACGGATTTTAGAGAACTTAATTATAAGAAAGCCAGAGAAAAATATGAAAAATCTGGACGTTGGTCTTATATTATCGAACACGACATTAAAAAAGCAAAATATGAATTTAGACATCAACATATCGCATATTGTTTAGCTCGTGGTAAAACATACGAACAAATTGAACAAAAAGTAAGAGAAGGTAATGAACCAAATCAAGATTATATTGAACAACTTCTTAGCGAATATCCCACTATACAGGAGGTGGGCGATGAAGCGGCTGTATGTATTAACTCGTAATGATTTAGGGTTAGCATACCAGGCTGTTCAAGGTGCTCATGCCGTTGCTCAATTTGTTTTAGATTATCCTGATAATGAATGGAAGAATGGATATCTCATTTTTCTTGCTGTTGAAAATGATGGTGATTTATGGGATTGGTTATATAAATTAGAATCTCATAATGAAATGAAATCTACTGAAAAGAAAATTTTATTTTCTATTTTTCAAGAACCTGACTTGGATTATGAATTAACGGCTGTTGCGGTTTATACAACTGGAAGCAAGTTCAAAAACCTGAAAATAATGGAACAAGAAACTGAAGCAGCTGAGTAATATCGGCTGCTTTTTCATTCCGCCCATAGCTCAGTTTGACCAGAGCGAGGAACTCTAAATTCCTGTCAGCGCGGGTTCAAATCCCGCTGGGTGGACAATTGAAAGGAAAGGTTGTATGCATTATGTAATTCAAGAAAATATATTTAGAGAACAAAATTATGATAATCTCATAATTGCATTAGAGCGATTAAAATTATCATATGAGATTATAAAACTAGTTCCATTTATTGATACAATAGAATTTAAATCTAAACGAAAAGATGTGTTTCCATTTGGTGCTGTAAAGCTTGCTAGAATTTCAAAACAATATAACTGGAAACCAGGTTCTCAATTAAATGAAAATCACAATTTTTTTGTTTATAGAAATTATTATAAGGAAAATCTTTTAAATTATAATTCCAAAATTATTAAAATGTATGATAATTTTTTTAGTAAAAAGCCGTTTTTTGTAAGACCAATAACAGATGCTAAAGATTTTACAGGAAAAACATTTGATATGTTGGAATGGGAAGAATTTAAAAAATATTTTTTAATAAATAATCCAAACAAAAATATTGAAATCCAAATAGCGCCAATTAGAAAAATACAAAAAGAAATTAGATTTTGGATTGTTAATGGTAAAGTAATTACAGCAAGTCAATATAAATTGGGAAGTTTGGTTTGTTATAATAATTTAGTAGATAATGACGCAACATTATTTTGTGAAAAAATGTTAAAATTATTTCAATTAAACGATGCATTTGTTATGGATATATGTTTGGTAGATAATGAATATAAAATTGTTGAATGTGGATGCATTAATGCTGCTGGATTTTATAAAGCAGATTTACAAAAACTTTTGATCAGTTTGGAAAACCATTTCAACTTTATTAAATCGGCGCCAAAACAAAGGAGATAAATAATGTTTTATTATGCTATTGAATTTATAGAAAAAGTATTATATTATTATGCTGAAGGCATGGCAATTAATGATATATCAACAATGATAGGATTATCACCTGAGGACATTAATGAAATATTAGATCATACCATTCCATATTTATAAAGGAAATATAAAATGATATTTTTAATTGAATTTGAATATGAAACCGCATGCACAACAGTTCTTGTTAGGGATGCTGTTGATTTTGATGATGCTTGCCGACAAATAGAAAAAAGTTTTAAATCTTCGAAATATTTTAGAGATTTAACAATATAAAAACGAATATTGGGAGGGTTTATAAAATGGAAATTGTATTTTATTTTATAATAATATATTATATAAATATAATAATTGCCTGTGTGGTAAATATATTAAATTTAACAAGAAGTTCAAAAAATGTAAAAGACTTTTTCTTATTAACATTTTTACCATATTTGTTATTAAACTTGAAGAAAGAAAAGGAAATTTAGGATTAAATATGAAAAAAATACAACGAATAAATGTGATTGATATAGAATCGACTTGCTGGCCTGATCAAATTTCTCCTGGTGGTGAAGAGCAACGGAAAGTAGCTGAAATAATTGAGATAGGAATAGTTCAAGTAAATGTTAAAACTTTAAAAATAGAGAATAAACAAAGTTATTTGGTGAAGCCTGTTGATTATCCCATTTTGAGCCAATACTGTATTGATCTTACTGGTATAACCAATAAACTTCTTGAGGAAGAAGGAACCACTCTTGAATATGCTATTGCTAGAATGATGAGTGAATTTAAAACTATGAAATATGAATTTTCTAGTTGGGGCGATTATGATAGGTCTCAGTTTGAAAGAGAATGTGAAAGAAAAAATATACAATATCCATTTCATAAAACTCATCTTAATCTGAAATATTTATTGTCGTCTTTAGTGGGATCAAAAGTTCAACGAAATGTAGATGGATTTTTAGATTTTTTACATATGCCATTTGAGGGCGACCCTCACAGAGGAGTCGACGATGCTTATAATGTAGCAAAAATGTATATTAAAATTATGAAATACATTAACTCCTGCATATTATCGATTGTGGATATAAATGTTTGGGGTGACGAATATCATAGTAAAAATATACAAGCATAGATATTTATATTAGAATGAAGATAACTAAATTTATATTAAAATGGAGATAATTAAAATGGATAAAAAACAATCAGTATCAAAAATATCTGGAAATATAGTAATAGCAGGAAACAAGGAATTTAAATTATTACCGTCTGCTAAAATAAAAGAAGGAGATTTATATCTTGACAGATATCTCGGTAACGGAGACATTTGTCGGTGGGAGTCTGAAGACTGGAGTTTAGACTTGACCAATAAAAAAGAATATACTAAAGTTCGAGAAATATAATGTTAAAAAACATTTTGATAATATTGTTATTTTTTATTAGTTGTGCGTCAATACCAAAATCGACATATCAAGTGAGTGAAATTATTGGAGATGGGATTAAGTCAAATGAAACGGCTTATCTTGAGTTAGTTGATAAGTATTTTGAAGAGAAGCGTCAGAAAATTGATATGTGGATTGTTCGGGTGTATTTTCCGCGACTTATAGATAATATAAAGGTTGAATTAAATAAAGCGAATATGGAGGTTCAGTTATCAGAAAATCAGTATGAAGATATAGTAGCGACTGTAATTGAGAAGCGTGATGAAATGCAGTTGGATTTAGAGAAGACGAGGATAATTGTAATTGAAAAGGTCAGGTCGAATTATTCAGAGTTAATAAGAGCGAATTCTGACCTTACACAACTTCTTAAGTCGTCGGCTGATTTAAAGGATGCTATTGAAAAACAGATTGACAAGACTACTGGAATAAAATTTGATTTTGATGAATTTGATAAATCATTTGATACTTATATAGACAATACTGATAAGGCTGTTAATCAGGGAGGGAAACTTTATGACAAAGCCGAAAAATATATTAAATAAAAAAACGTATATAGATAAAGATGGATATAGAACGTATCCAGACGAGAATGGATTTGTGCATTGTGATTGTGGGATTAAAACTCCAAGTTATTCTGCTATAGATTTATGGTGTATAGTAAACGAAAAGTTTTATTGTTATACATGTCAAAAAGAAAATGAAATTGGTTGGTTTGAACGTGTAAAATAAATTGAAATGAAAAAAACAAAACATTGGAGAATTTAAATGTCTGATTGGAAAAATATATTAGATAAAGCAAAAGAAGAAACCAATAAAGAGTTAATGACTGAAATCAAAGGAATGAGTGTTTTAACTGAAGATGAAATTGAATCTATTGCTTCATCAGATGTTGATAAAACAAAACTGCGAGATTTATTATTAATTATTAGAGATACGACTAAAAGCAATGAAAATAAAAATAAAATTATTAAAGAATTAGCAGATGGTTCTGATGTTGTTATTAATTTAATTAATAAAATATTGTAAGGAGTGCCATTGTGTTAAAAGATTTATTTTACAATAGAGATTTTTTATTTCGTACATTTCATGAAACTAATTCTCTTGTTTTTATATTAGAAAAAGATTTACATATTTATGATACTAATATTGCTGTTTCGTGTCAACTTGGGTGGGGTCATTCAGTTATACGACATAAATCTTTCACCGATCTCGTTTGGGATGAAGAGAAACAAAACACAAAAACAATTCTTGAAAAAACAATAAAAAATAGAGAAAATATAGAACAAAATTTTTATATTGTTGATAAAGAAGGAGAAGTCCTATTAATTAAATTTAAGGGTTTCCCATATGAAAATGAAGAAGATAAACACATATATTATATTTTAATTGGTGATGATATAACAACGATAAAACTGCTCGAGCAATCTGAAATGGTTGAATATCAAAAATTTCAATCCTTATTTAATTTACCTGGAACAGGAATTGCTTTAATTGATTTGAACTCTAATTTTCTTGATGCTAATGATATGTTTTGTCGGCTGGTTAATTACTCAAGAGACGACTTACTAAAAATGTATATAGATGATATTTTGTTTGATGATGTTATTAGTTTTGATAAAATAAAAAAATTATTAAACAGTGATTCTGGGTCTGCACAATATGAAATTCAATACAAGGATAAAGACAATTTAAAAAAATGGTTTTTAATTACAATAGTTCTTCATACTGTTAATAATAAACCATTATATTATGTAACAACGGTTCAAGATATATCTGATAAAAAATATTATGAATTAATGATCAAAGAACATGAAAAAAAATATCGTTTATTATTTGACCGGTCATACAATGCTATTGTTTATAAAAAACTAATTTATAATCGTAAAGGAAAAATTCAAGATTATATGATTATAGATGCTAATTTGAAGTTTGAGAAGGTGACTGGTCTCAACAAAAGGGAAATAGTTGGTCGATTGATGAAGGCTAAGGCTCAGAAACATTTTAAGGTATCGGTTAAAGAAAATTTCAGTCGACTAAAAAGATATGATAAAATAATGAAAGATGGTAAAGACGTGCATTTTAAATCTCAACCATCTCGTACATTTAAAAATCCAATAGATGTATATTATTATATTGTTGATAAAAAAGAAGATTTAATAGCAGTAGTTTTTGGTAATATTGATGATGACAAACTTATGAATGTATGACAATAGGTATGACAAAATGTCACACAAACAGTTTCAATTTGCGAATTGTAAGTTACGAATTTCTTGAACTTGTTAAAAAACAATAACTTATATTTTTTGGTACGATTTTTGTAGTGTAATGGTTAAAAATAATGTTAAACTAAACAGAAAGGAAACCATTATGACTTATTTAATTAAACGAAATTGGCCTGAAGGCGTATTTCCAAAACTATTCGAAGACCTTGAGAATTTTTTTGATTCTCCACCTTTGTTCTGTTGTCCAGAAGAAGATGATGCGAAAATTGACATCAAAGAACACGATGATAAAGTTGAAGTAATTGCTGACATTCCAGGATTTAAAAAGGAAGATATTGAAATTAAATATGAAAGGGGTTATTTGACAATTTCTGGTGAAGTGAAAAAAGAAAAGGAAAAGGAAAAGGAAGATGAAGAGGTTAAGTATTTACATAAAGAAATTAAAAATCGTTCTTTTGCTCGTAGGTTTCAAATGGGAGATTCTTTTGATTCAACCAAAATTGATGCTAAATACGAAGATGGAATATTAACAATTTTATTACCAAAAAGCGAAAAGGAAAAATTTCGTAAAATTGACATTAAATAACTGGAACTAGTAATCCTCAACCTTACGGTCTTAACTAAATCGGGAGGATTATTTCCTCCCGTAGTTTTATATAAGGAATCTGAATGGAAATATTAAACTTTCAAGACAAGAGATGGCTTATAAAGTATAAAGCTAAAGATGATGGTTTTAATGTTGAACGGATAAATTTGACAAAAGAATATCGTGGAGCCGAAATGGTTTTGAAAAAAGATGGCATTCTTTATTTTATTCAAGAAATATCAGATGCACAATTCGAAGACTTATCTGTATAAAATCTAAAAATAATATTTAACTTTAAAATCATAATTTTGTATATTAGTTCGTATGGGAAATATGATAAAAGGAAAAAATGAACAATTTAATACCTGAATTATATGTAAATAGATTTTTAAATCGTCAAAAATTTCGTTCTTTATATAAGAAAACTTCTAAAGAAAAAAACCCATATCATATGAACTTTGATGAACTGGAAGTTTATAATTGTACTGGAAAGAATTTTAATGGTATAATGACTGGCGAACACATTCTTGTTTATTTAGAACTAGTAGATGGAAATTATAAATTGGGAGAAGTAAACGATTTAGAATATATTACTGGTTTTAATAGTAGAGATGCACACGTACAATCATATAAAACTGAGAAAAGAACTCGTGGAAAAAGTAATCAAGTAATTGCTCTTACTCATTTTATAATAAAACGCCGTGGCAGAAAGGTTGCAGGGTATGATAAAGAAATTCATAAAGAAATAAATATTTATCGTCAAAATAATATGTGTTCATTTAGGTCGAAGTGTAAAGACAGAGATGATAATAAAGAATTTTTAGATAAATATAATAACTCATATGAACATTTGGGTATATTATTAAAAGTAATTAAAGATTATACTGGTGTTGAACAAATTTTAAAATGTCCATTTCTTTATCGATATATGCAAGAAAGTATAACACAAAAAATAATTAAATCTTTAGAAATTTATGGTCGTTGTTTACTTAATGCTTATACTGGGTTCGGAAAATCTGCTATTTCTCCAAAAATTGCTGTTGAGGTGTGTAAATCTGGAGATGTTGTTCTTGTCACTACTCCAATTGTTGATACTATACATGATTTTGAAAATAATATTAAAGGTTTTCATTACGGAACAGATGTTGTATGTTTTAAAACTGGTGAACAAAATTTATTGTCTAAAATAGAAACAGCACAAACAGCTGGAAAAATTGTTTTTATTTTATCATCTGTTCAAGATATGCGATATGAAGAAATAAAACACCGCGAAAAGTTTGATTTTTTAAAACATATAGAATTTAAGTTATGGATACGAGATGAATATCATATACATTACAATGCTCTTGTTACATCTAAAATTCTCAATTATGTTAAAACTAAATATATTATAGATTTTACTGCTACTATATATAAATTAATGGAGTATTATAGACATGAATATCCTAATGATGAAATGATTGTTAAATTTGATATATTCGATGTTTTGTATGAAAAAATAATAAAAAATAATTCTCTATTTAAAAAATTTCCAGAATGTTATATTAATTTCCCTGATTTTAATGCTATTTATATGTCCGAAAAATTAAAAGAATTATATACATCAGAAGAAGAATGGAGTCCAAAGAAATTATATGTCATGGATAAATATGGAGAGTTTGAGCATAGAGATTCCATTATAGATCATGCTAAAATGAGATTTGATAATATTGGATTAGTAAATGGTAAATATGTAAAACTGACAAAACAAAAAAATTCATTTTATATTAATGGTAATGTCGGGTATTATATTGTTCCTCAAGGTAGTTCTGATATAAACACTCAAGAGATTGGAGCCAAATTAAAAATATTATTAAACAATATACTTTCGCGCGCTGTATTTTATACAGCAAATGATTTTTTAGTCGAAATAATAAAAGGTAATCCAGTAAATCAAATTATTGATAGTTGGCAAAAACAACATCCTGGTAAAAAAATAGTTATTATTACACATCGTCAATTAACTACTGGTAGTAACATTCCTCCATTAGATTTTATACTTTTAATGGATAATATTTCGTCTCCAGACGAATTTGTTCAAGTATTTGGTAGAATGACTCGAGTTTTCGACGAAAAAAAATGTGTTAATATGTATGTAGACTGTCCAGGAATGGAATTAGTTGTTGCTGATAATATAATACAAACAATTAGGGCAAAAACTTCTGATGTTGTATTACAGAAAGAATATTTTGATTGTTTATCAATGAATTTTCAATGTAAATCTAAACAAATAACTTTTTCTGAAGCTGTTAATTGTCATAATAAGAGATTAAATAGATTTTTTAATAAATCTGTTATTTCTGAATATGCTATAACTAAATATTCTGAAGTAATTAATTTAATAAAAAACGTTCCATTTGATAAATTGGATGGAAAACTAAAAGATAAAAGTAGAGATGTTATTACTGGAGATAATGAAGGAAAAATAACAAAACCAGTTGAACGAGAAACTTGCGGAGATGATAATCAAAATAAAAGTGATAAAAAGTTGAATAAATGTGATAAGAACAGAGTACAAACATTACTTGCTATGATAAATGAATCTATTTGTACTGGTGTAATAGAACGACATGCGACTTTTAATGATGTTTTTTCTAAAAAATCAAAATTAACTTATGGGTATTTTAGTGCAGATAATATAAATATGATGAAAATTGCGTTAAAATCCAAAGATTTTTGTATTGCTGTAAATGAATGGTATAGAACTATAACTAGTGAGGCCAAGAATTTATCAATGGAAAAAATAGTTAAAATGGATAAGTTTTTTCTTAATCAACCATTTAAACAAAAAATGGGACTAGTTTATATTCCATATAAACTTGCTAAAGAAATGATTGATTCTCCATATTTAAATAATAAAGATGTTCAACGAAAGCTAGAATATGGAACTTTATGTGTATGGAATTCGTTAAACGGTATATTACCTATTTTATTAAGAAAAAAATATCCAAACGCAAGAATAATTTGTTTAGAATATTTTCCATATTATATTGAACATTTAAAAAATATGGGATTTGAAACGTATAAAATAGAATATAAAAATAAAGAAATAATTTTACCGTTGAAAGTAAAAAATATGAACTTTGATTTATGTATAGGAAATCCACCTTATCAAGGTAAACATAATAATATAGGAAAGGCGACAGTATGGGATAAATTTATACATAAATCATTTGAATTTTTAAATGATGGTGGGTATTTATGTTTTGTGACCCCATCTCGATGGAGAAAACCAACCAGCAACTTATTAAAACCAATGACAGATCGACAGATTCATTATCTTGAAATACATGATGAAATAGATGGCGTTAAAAATTTTGGAGTTCAAACTCGATATGATCTTTATGTTATAGAGAACAAAAAGAATTATAAACCGACTGTTATTAAAGATGAAACTGGTAAGATAAACAATATTGATTTATCTACTGTACCATTCATTCCAAATGCTGAATTTGATAAGATATACTCTTTAGTCGCAAAAGACACTGAAGAAAGGGTGAACTTGCTTGCTAATTCAGCCTACCATCATACGCTTAATAGCATGAATGAACAACAAACTGCTGAATTTAAATATCCATGCATTTATCAAATAAATATGGAAAATGAACCAATATATCATTGGTCAAACCGAAACAACAAAGGACATTTCGGAATACCAAAAGTTATAGTAAAAACTGGTACTGGTGGTATTATTATTGATGAGGATGGCAAGTACGGCCTTACTCAATTTGCGTTTGGTATTGTTGATGAACCTGAAAACTTGGATAAAATATATAAAGCATTAAAATCTTATGATTTTTTTGAGATGTATAAATTCCTATCTCTATCATTGAAGGGATGGGACAAGGATATAATTTCATTATTTCGAAAAGATTTTTGGAAAGATTTTATTTAATGTATAACCAACGACAAAAAATACAGGAAATAAATATGAACTTTGATTATATAATAGGAAATCCACCTTATCAAGCATCAAATGTAAGTAAGGGACAGAAACATCTTTATGTAGATTTTATACGCAAATCAAATGCTATATTAAATAATGATGGAGGTTATTTATTATTAGTAAGTCCTCCAACAT